>Ga0209915_1000139_pt1 | contig 268586 bp, 265 predicted proteins | sample ThiBiot_750_plan_FD_183952 | JGI IMG/M metagenome (GOLD analysis project Ga0209915, IMG submission 183952) | Wastewater bioreactor microbial communities from Cape Town, South Africa - Thiocy_cont_750_plan (SPAdes) | ecosystem: Engineered > Bioreactor > Thiocyanate-remediating >...
CACAAGGGCGACGTCCTGCGTTCGGTGGTGCTGTTCTCGTGAGCCCCGTCGACCACCTCGTCACGTCCGGCACGTTCTCCCTCGACGGGGGCACGTGGGACGTCGACAACAACGTGTGGATCGTCGGCGACGAGAACGAGGTGATCGTCATCGACGCGGCGCACGACGCCGACGCGATCACCGACGCCGTCGCCGGACGTCGCGTGGTGGCCGTGGTGTGCACCCACGCACACGACGACCACATCAACCAGGCCCCGACGCTGGCCGACCGGTTCTCCGCCCCGATCTGGCTGAACCCGGCCGAGAAGGTGCTGTGGGACATGACGTGGCCGGACCGGCAGCCCGACGGCGAGCTGTCCGACGGCCAGAAGATCACCGTCGGCGGCGTGGAGCTGCAGGTGATCCAGACGCCCGGGCACTCCCCCGGTTCGTCATGCCTGTACGCGCCCGAGCTGGGCACGGTGTTCACCGGCGACACGCTCTTCAAAGGCGGGCCCGGGGCCACCGGCCGGTCGTACTCCAGCTTCGACACGATCATCGACTCGATCCGCGGCAAGCTCCTGGTACTCCCCGGTGACACCACGGTGCGCACGGGCCACGGCGACTCGACGTCCATCGGCGCGGAGCTCCCGCACCTGGAGGAGTGGATCGCGAAGGGCGGCTGAGAAACTCTCGACCCAATGTAGCACCTAGGTGCTACATTGGGTCGATGAAGGAGCCGGAGAGCATCGGCATCCGCGAGCTGCGCCAGCACGCCTCGCGCTACGTGGCCATGGCCAAGGCGGGCCAGCGGATCCCCGTCACCGATCGTGGAGAACTCGTGGCCTACCTCGTACCGGCCGAGGAGCCCAGGTCGGTGTACCAGCAGATGGTGGCCGCCGGACAGGTGCGCCCCGCCAACGGCGATCTCCGCACGTACCTCCGCGTGCATCCACCGCTCCCACCAGAACCGGGCGAGCGGACCCTCTCCGAGGTACTGCAGGAGATGCGCGACGAGGAACGCTATTGATCTATCTGGACACGTCCGCGTTCCTCAAGACAGTGCTGGACGAGGCAGGGTCGGCGGCTCTGCAGTTGTACCTCGACAGTCATCCCGACGGGGGGTTGGTGTCGAGCAGCCTGCTCGTGGTGGAGGCACGCCGTGGTGTGCTGCGCCATCAACCTGCCCGTCTGCCCCGCACCGACATCATCCTGGGCCAGATCGAGCTGCTCGCCATCTCGGACGCCGTGATCGAATCCGCCGGCCGCCTGCCCGACCCGATGCTCCGCTCCCTCGACGCGATCCATCTCGCCACAGCGCTCCTGATCCGGGATGACGTGGAGGCGCTCCTGACCTACGACACGCGCCTGCGCGAGGCGGCGGAGGCCCACGGCCTGGCGACGGCCGCTCCGGCCTGACCCACCTCGCAGCCCGCCACGCCACCTCGCAGCCCGCCGGCGCGCTGCGACGAGACTCACGGGCTGCGAGGTCTGCGGCCGAGGGACACCAGGCCCAGCAGCGCCGCCGACGTGCCGAACGCCGCCGCGTAGCCGAACGGCTCCGCCACCGCACCCAGGCCCACGGCGCCCGCGCCGGTCCCGGCGTCGTAGGCGATGTTCCACGCCGCGCTGGCCGAGCCGTAGCGCTCGGGGCCGGCCGCGGAGAACAACGTCGTGAGGGCGTCGTTCTGGACGAGCCCGAACCCCAGACCGACCACGACCGCGCCCACGACGACGAGCGGCCCCGCCCCGACGACCGCCTCGACCGTCATGCCCACCCCCGCCACCAGCACGCCGGGACGCAGCAGCCGGCCGCCCCAGCCGCGGCGGTCCACCAGTTCCCCCGCGACGAGGCGCCCCGTCAGCCCGCCGGCGGCCGTGCCGAGCAGCGCCAGCGCGACGGCAGTGCCCGCGTCGGGCACGGCCAACGGCAGGAATGTGATCAGCCCGCCCTGGGCCGTGGCGCACACCAGCATCGCGAGCACCGGCCACCACGCCGGCGGCACCGGCCTGGCGGCGTGCGGCGGGCGTTCGGTCCGCACCGGGACGCGCACGGCCACCGCCGCCAGCGCACCCAGGAGCGGCAGCACCCCGGCGACGACGAACACGAGGGTGAACCCGAGGCGCTCGGCCGCGGCCACCCCGGCCGAGAGCAGCACGAACTGCGGCAGGCCCACCGCCAGCCCGTACAGCGCCGAGGCCCGTCCGAGCTGCTGCGGCGGCACGAGCTCGGCCACGATCGCGCTCCCGGCCACCGTCGCCAGCCCGAACCCGACCCCGCGCACGGCCGACACCGCGAGCACCGGGACGAGGTCCGGCGAGAGCGCCAGCAGCGGAGCCGGGGCCCCGAGCAGCAGCGCGCCGAGACCCAGCACCGCGCGATGGCCGATACGCGCGAGCAGCCACGGCACGGCGAGCTGCGTGGTGACGGTGACCAGCATCAGCACGCCGGTGGTCGCCCCCGCCCCGAACGCGCCCGAGCCTCCGCGCGCCACCCACAGCGGCACGACGGGCAGCAGCAGCGCGTACCCGCCGAAGGTCAGGACGGTGGCCACCATGGCCAGGCGGAAGGACCAGGAGCTCACGGGCCGGGCCGCCACACCCGTCGCTCGGTGACCACGGCCGTCACGAGATCCGCGGGCGTCACGTCGAACGCGGGGTTCCACGCCCTGGTCGCCTCCGGCATCGCCGCCGTCAGCACCTCGGCCTCGTCGCGCTCCTCGATCTCGATCGACGCGCCGGACGACGTGGCGGGGTCCACCGTCGACTCCGGGCACGCCACCAGGAACGGGATGCCGGCGCGGGCCGCGGCCAGCGCGAGCGGGTAGGTGCCGATCTTGTTGGCGGTGTCGCCGTTGGCGGCCACCCGGTCGGCCCCGACGACCACGGCGTCCACGAGCCCGCGCGCGATGACCGACGGCCCGGCCCCGTCGACGACGACGCGGTGTTCCACGCCCATCTCGGCCAGCTCGACGGCGGTGATGCGGGCGCCCTGCAGCAGCGGGCGCGTCTCGTCGGCGACGACGTACGCGACGCGTCCGGCCTCGTGCAGGGAGCGCACCACGCCCAGCGCCGTGCCCCACTCGACGCAGGCGAGCGCGCCCGCGTTGCAGTGGGTGTGCAGGCGCAGCGGGCCCGGGCCGCACAGCTCGGCGAGCAGAGCAGCTCCGCGGTCACCGATGGCGTGGCAGGAGGCGATGTCCTCGTCCCGGACGGTCAGGGCGGCGGCAAGCGGATCGTCGGAGGCGGCGGCCCGCCGCACCCCGACGGCCAGGTTCACCGCCGTCGGGCGGGCGGCGGCGATCCGGGCGATCGCCGCGTCGCGCCCGGGGCCGTCCAGCGTCCGGTGGGCGAGCACCACCCCCAGCGCCCCGGCCACGCCGAGCGCGGGCGCACCCCGGACCACGAGCCTGCGGATGGCGTCCACCAGCCCGTCCACCGTGTCGACGGTGACGAGGCGGACCTGCGGCAGCGCGGTCTGGTCGACCATGACGATCCGGCCGTCCACCCAGTCGATCGTCCTCGGCAGCACGCGCCGACCCTACGGAAGGGGGAGGCGTGCCGACCAGCTGCAGTGGCCCCCTGGGCGGCGGGCCCGCTCGACCGCGGGCGACGCGCTGGGCACGGCGCTAGCGTGGCCGGGTGCCCTGGCCCGACGCCGACTTCCCCGCCGACCCCTACCCGGGCGTCGTGCCGCCCACCTCGTTCGTGCACGTCGACCGCCGGTCCTACCGGCCCGACGAGTACGGCCCCCTGCCCGGTGGCGACCGCGAACCGGTGCTGGCCTACGGCTCCAACCGCTGCCCGTCGAAGATCACGTGGTTGCGTGCGGAGCTGGGACTTGGGCCCGAGCCCGTGGTGGTGCTGCGGGTGCGCACCACCGGCGTCGCGGCGGTGTGGGCGGCCGGTTTCCGCGCGCGCGACGGCCAGCGCCCGGCCGTCCTGGCCGCGGCGCCGGGTGTCGTCGAGGAGCACGCGGTCTGGCTGGCGACACCCGAGCAGATCGCGGTGCTCGACGTGTGCGAGGGCCGCGGCGAGCGCCACCGTCTGGCCCGCCTGCACACCGGCGAGGTCCGCACCGAGGACGGCACCGTGATCGAGGCCCCGTGGGTCTACCTGGGCCTCGGGCCCGCCCGCCGGCCGCTGCTGGTCGGGGGCCGCCCGGTGCGGTGCGCCGACGTGCCCCAGTCGGTGGCCCGGCGCCTCGCGGGCGAGCCCGCGGCGGGCGACGGCCTCCGGCACCCCTGAACGCTCCGCCAGACCCTGCGAACCCCTCCCTCCGCCACTAGCCTCATCCGCCAAACGGACCAAGGGGCTGAGGACACATGGGTACGGACCTGCAGAAACCGGCCGAGCCGGATCTCCGGACGGTCCGCCGAGCCGTCGCCGGCGCCGCCATGGGCAACGCCATCGAGTGGTTCGACTACGCGATCTACGGCTACCTGGCCGCGAGCATCGGGATCAACTTCTTCCCGGAGGCCAGCCCGACCGCCCAACGGCTGTTCGTGTTCGCCGGCATCGCGATCCCCTTCATCCTGCGGCCGCTGGGCGGGGTCATCCTGGGCCCGCTCGGGGACAAGTTCGGGCGGCGGCGGGTGCTGGCCACCACGATCGTCATGATGTCGGTGGCCACCTTCTGCGTCGGGCTGATCCCCAGCTTCACCGTCATCGGGGTGTTCGCCCCGATCCTGCTGCTGCTGTGCCGCCTGGTGCAGGGCTTCTCCACCGGAGGCGAGTACGGCGGCGCCGCCACGTTCATCGCCGAGTACGCGCCGGACAGGCGGCGTGGCTTCTTCGGCTCCTTCCTGGAGTTCGGCACGCTGGCCGGCACGGTGCTGGGTGCGTCACTGGCGACGGCGGTGCAACTGGGGCTGCCCGAGGAGTCGCTCAACAGCTGGGGCTGGCGCATCCCGTTCCTGATCGCCGGCCCACTGGGCCTCATCGGGTTCTACCTGCGCAACAAGCTCGAGGACACGCCCGCGTTCCAGCACGCCCAGGCGTCGGGCGACACGTCCACCGCGCCCTTCAAGGACGTCGTGCGCAGCGTGTGGCCGCAGATCCTGATCCTGATCGGCTTCGTCATCCTCCTCAACGTCGCCGACTACGCGCTGTTGACGTACATGCCGACCTACCTGACCCAGGTGCTGGGCATCAGCGACACCGAGGCGCTGCTGATCCTCATCGGCGTCATGCTCGTGATGATGCTGCTGATCGCCCCTGTGGGTGCGCTGTCGGACCGGGTCGGTCGCAAGCCCCTGCTGCTCGCGTCGGCCATCGGGTTCGTCGTCCTGAGCTACCCGGCCATCGCGCTGGTCGGCATGAAGGACCCGCTGCCGGTGACGGTCGGCGTCGCCGTGCTGGGCCTGCTGCTCCTGCTCATGCTCGGCACGATCGGATCGGCCCTGCCCGCGATCTTCCCGACGCGCAACCGCTACGGAGGCTTCTCCATCGGGTACTCGCTGTCCACGGCGCTCTTCGGCGGGACGGCCCCACTGGTGATCGAGGCGCTGATCGGCGCGACGGGCAACGTCTACGTCCTCGCGTACTACCTGATGGGCGCGGCCGCGATCGCCATCGTCCCGATCCTGTTGATGCCGGAGACCGCACGGATCTCCATCTCGCACCCGACCGACATCCCGGGCCGCGAGCCGGTGTCGGTCTAGGAGGGTGCTGAAGAACTCCGGCCGTAGCGAGCGTCGCGCAGTACGCCCGAGTTCTTCAGCGCGCTCCTAGGCGCCGGCCGCTGCCACCGGTGCGGCTGCGGGCTGGGCGTCGGGGATGCGGTAGAGCCGCGCCGCGTTCCCGCCCAGCACCGCCCGCACCGCCGCCGCGTCGAAGCGGGGGTAGCGGCGGCCCAGGCCGGGCGGGAAGCGGTAGCTCGCGAGCTCCCGCACCAGGCGGCCGGGCCGCATCATCGGGTAGCCGCTGCCGAACAGCAGCCGCTCCGCGCCGAACGCCACGAGCAGGGAGCCGAAGGCGTGGGCGAAGTCGCGCGACTCCATCCACGGCAGGATCTCGGTCAGGATCACGTGCACGTTCGGCAGCGCCGCGAGCCGGCACAGCTGGTCGGTGGGCAGGCAGCCCGCACCCAGCACGAACCGGATGTCGGGCAGGGCCCGGGCCAGGTCCCGGAACTGGCGGGCGTCGAAGCCCGGAGGAGCCACGCGGGCGGCCGCGCCGGCGCGCACCGGCTGCGCGGACCCGGCCCGCACCGGTTCGGCCCAGCGCGGCACCTTCGGCGGCGTGACGACGGGTTCCTCGCTGTCGCGACGCCACGGGGCGGGCCGGGTGGACGGCCCCACCCCGATGTGGACGACGTCGGCCCCGGCCTCGCCGCAGCGGGCCAGCACGCGGCGCAACCACGGGTCGGCGAGCGAGAGCCGCCCGGCCGGCCGGCGCCGCTCGCACAGCGTCAGGCCACGCAGGTCGAACCGGCGCACCCGCGGCGTCATGCCGCGGGCCCCCGGCTGGCCACCGCCCGGGTCGAGCTCACCGCTGAGCACGAACCGGTCGGGCATCCAGCCGGCCATCTCCGCGTGCCATTCCAGCGGGGAGAACCCGAGGACGAACAGGTCCCCGAGCACCACCGGCTGCAGGACGGCCCGGTCGACGTAGCCGTCGCCGAACACGTCGCGGTTGAGGCTCTGCTCGGTGACCCGCTCCACCTCGTGCGGCGGCACGCCGGCGCCGTCGAGCTCGCGGTGGCGGCGAAGGAGGTCCAGGGCGTAGACCTCACCGTCGGGGATGGCCTGGTTGTGCGGGCTGGCGTCCCAGATGTGCACCTGGGCGTCGATGACCAGGTAGCTCTCGCCCCCGACGGTGTACACGGGCTACCCCACCTGCGGCCCCAGTCCCATGGACTGGGGGGTGCTCGCATCCGGAGACGGCTGCGGGATGCCGTCGTCGAGGGGGCCGTACTCGGTCATCAGGGCCTTGTTCCAGGGGGTCTGCTCCTCGGCCACCAGTGAGTTGGTGGTGAGGATCAGACCGGCCACCGAGGCACCGTTCTGCAGTGCGGAGCGCACGACCCGCAGCGGGTCGATGATGCCCATCTCCAGCATGTTCCCGAAGCGGCCCTCGAGGGCGTCGAAGCCCTCGTCGACGCCCAGCGCCGACACCTGCTTCACGACGTCGTCGCCGTCGTAGCCGGCGTTGGAGGCGATGAGGTGCACCGGCTCGGTGAGCGCGGCCCGGACGATCTCGACGCCGATGCGGTAGTCACCGGAGACGTCGAGCGCGTCGAGCGCGGGCTCGGAGTGCAGCAGTGCCGAACCGCCGCCGGCCACGATGCCCTCGGCCATCGCGGCCCGGGTGGCCTGCAGGGAGTCGTCGACGCGGTGGCGGATCTCCTTGAGCTCGGCGTTGGTGGGGGCGCCGACCGAGATGATCGCGGCCTTGCCCGACAGCCGCGCGATGCGGTCGTTGAGCCAGTCCTCGTCGGTGCCGATGCTCGCCCGGTTCATCTCGGCGCGCAGCTGCGACAACCGCGTCTCGACGGCCTCCGCGGTGCCGCTGCCGCCGATGATCGCGGTGTGCTCGTTGGTGGCCCGCACCTGCCCGGCCCGGCCGAGGTGCTCCAGCGTGACCTGCTCCAGCGAGAACGACGACGCCTTCGAGTGCACCTTCGCGCCGGTCAGGGCCGCGATGTCCTCCAGCATGTGCACGCGCTTCTCACCGAAGCCCGGGGCCTGGATGGCGGTGACCTTGAGGTGCCCGTTGACGTGGTTGTGCACCAGCATCTGCAGCGCGGTGCCCTCGACCTTCTCGGCGATGATCACGAGCGGCCGCGGGTCGCGCATGACCCGCTCCAGCATCGGCATCAACGAGCGGACGTCGGTGATCTTCTCCGACGACAGCAGCAGGTAGGGGTCGTCGAGGATCGCCATCATGCTGCCCGGGTCGGTGACCAGGTAGGGCGAGACGTAGCCGTTGTCGAACTCGAAGTCCTCGACGAACTTGACCTCGAGGCCGAGCACCGGGCCGTCGTCGACGGAGATGACGCCGTCGTCGCCGATGGTGTGCAGGGTCTGCGCGATGACGCGGCCGATGGACTCGTCGTCGTTGGCGGAGATGGCCGCGACGCGGGAGAGGTCCTCCACGCTGTCGACGGGGTGCGCCACGGTGGACAGGTGCGCCACGATCGCGTTCACCGCGATGTCGATACCGCGCTTGACCAGCACCGGGTTACCACCGGACGTGATGGCCTTCATGCCCTCGCGGACGATCGCCTGCGCCATCACCGTGGCGGTGGTGGTGCCGTCACCGACGATGTCGTTGGTCTTGATGGCGGCTTCCTTGAGGATCTGCGCGCCCATGTTCTCGAACGGGTCCTTCAGGTAGATCTCCCGCGCGATGGTCACACCGTCGTTCGTGACCTCCGGCGTGCCGGTGATCTTCTCCAGGACGACGTTGCGACCCTTCGGGCCGAGCGTCGACTTCACCGCTTCGGCCAGTTGGTCGACACCGGCCTTCAGCAGATCGCGGGCTTCCTGTCCGAACTTGAGTTCCTTGGCCACGGGGCCCTCCTGGAGAAATCGGATCGTGCTCTGCGCGGGGAAGTACGACTAACAGCAGGCCGGGTCGCCACCCACACCGGATTGCGTGGGTGGCGACCCGGGTACGACTCAGATCAGCTGACCTGCGGAGGCAGCATGTCGCCGATGAACTCGGCGGCTTCCTCGAGATTTCCGAACATGACCGTCCGGTCATCCATGTGGATCATCTTGCCGTAGTGCGTGGACATGTTCTCCTCGAACTCGGAGGCGTCGTAGAAGCCCTCCTCCTCGCCGAGTGCCTCGGAGATCTCGTCGTAGACGAAATCCATCCGGCCGACGCAGTCGACGCGGATCATCGACGGCAGGTGGGTGATGGTGACGTTCTCCTGGCGGTCCATCACCTCCGCCACGACGACGCCGACCTGGTTGTTCATCAGCGTCACACCGGCCATGTTCGAGGCCGTGTTGTTGGCCTTGAACGGGCTCTCGGAGGTCTTGAAAGTGGTCACAGTGAAAGCTCCTTCGGGGGCTCGAGGCCGAGTTCGGTCACGATGCCGGCAAAGCGGCTCTTCGCGCGGTCGAGAGAATCCTCGAAACGCGGGGGCTTGTGGTCGGCCTGCGACCACAGCGGCTGCATGGTGCGGGCCGCCTCGATGCAGAGAGCGGTCCACTTGGACAGCCAGCCCTGCATGAGCTCCTTGTTGTGGTCCGCGAACTCCTTGTCGGACACGAGCGGGGCGAAGCAGGCCTCGGTCCAACGGAGGTCACGCTGCGAGTAGTCGTACTCGCCGGCGCCGATGACGGTCGGGGTCACGAAGTCCCCGTTGCCCGCCGCGGCCTGCTGCACCAGGTTGGACCGGAACAGCTCGCCGATCAGCGGCTCGAACACCACGTTGGTGGCGAAGGCCATCTCACCCCAGTCGTTGTCGACCGCGGTGAGCGCCTCGACGACCTTCCGGACGCCCTGCCACTCGGCGTCGTTGTTCCACGCGTCGACGTGGGCGCTGCCGTCGAATCCCTCGATCTCCTCGGAGAGCGTCAGGTTGTACAGCGCCAGGTCCTGGGCGAACCGGATCTTGTGCATGCTGTTCACGACCATGGCCGTGTTGTGCATGTTGGTCGGACACGACCGGTTGATCGCCGCGAAGACGTACAGGCCGAGGATGTGCTCGATGTGCATCCACGCGCCGACGTTGCGCTCGACGAAGGTCTTCCAGTTCGGGGTCCAGTTGTCGAACGCCTTGGCCTGGCGGGCGTTCTCGATGTTCTGGGTGGTCTGGCGGACGACGTTCGCGTTGTAGCGGTAGAACGTCATCTCCCATTCCTCGTTGGGGTCCCGGAACTCGTGCCAGCCGTGCGCGGGCCACTCGAAGTTCTTGGGGAGACCGCCGGAGCCGGGGCCGCGCTGCGGCTCGGGCTTGTCGACGCCCCACGCCTTGAGCTTCGTCCAGGTCAGCGGGTAGCCCGCCTCACCGTTGGCGAAGCCGTAGATCCAGCCCTGCGCCAGGTAGTGGCGCGGGTCGGGCTGGACGTCGACCGTCACGTCCTCATAGTGGGTCTGCTTGCGCTTCGCCGGCTTGTAGTAGTTGTACCGGCGGGCGCTCGCGCTGGAGTCGGGGAACTCCTGTGCTCCGGCCTCGGCGTCCGTGAACGTCGGCCGTGGCACGTTCCGTTCGGGTCGCGTCGTCGAGTCTGTCGTCACTTGCCGTCCTCGCCTTCTCCTGGTTCACCGGTGGTGGTGAACTTGTCGTAGAAGATGTACTGCTCCGGAACTCCGAGTTCCGTGAGCAATGGGATTGCCGCGTCCACCATGGGAGGAGGCCCGCAGACGTAGGCCTCCCTCCCCTTCAGATCTGGCTCACCCCGACGGACGACGTCGGTGATCAATCCGACCTCGCCGTTCCATTCGTCGTCACCGGCCGGCTCGGAGAGGGCCGGGACGTATCGGAAGCTCGGCAGTTTCTCCTCGAGCTCCCGAAGCTCTTTCTCGAAACACAGGTCCCGCTGCTGGCGGGCCCCGTAGTAGAAGACGGCCGGTCGTTCGACGCCGCGCTCCGCCATCGATCGGAGCAGGCCCAGTACAGGAGCCAGCCCGGCCCCACCGCCGACGAAGATCAGCGGGGAGGTGCGGCTCTCGCGCAGGGTGAAGGTCCCGAACGGACCCTCGACGTCGAGCCGGTCGCCGATCTGGACCTTGGAGGCCAGGAACTCGGAGAACAACCCGTCCGGATAGATCTTGATGACGAACTCGAAGAGTCCGCCGCTGCCCCCCTGCTGGGGGACGTTGGCCATCGAGAACGAGCGGCTCTCGTCGGTGCCCGGCACCATGATGTCCATGTACTGACCGGGGAAGAACTTGATCTCCTCGGGCTCCACGAGCCGGAGGACGAGGTGGCGCATGTCGTGCGTGACGGCTTCGTTCGAAACGACCTCCGCGACCCCCTTCTTGAGGGGGAGGCCGGACCTGATGATCTCCTCGTCGTAGTTGAGGAGTTCGATCACCAGGTCCTCGTAGGCGTGCGCCCTGCACAGGAGGGTGGACCCCTCCTCCTTCTCGTAGTCCGGGAGCGCGAACGTCGAGTACGAGTCGTACTCGATGTCCTCGCCCTCCAGGACGAAGGACTTGCAGGCCGCACACTGGCCCTCCTTGCAGCCGTGCATGAGCTGGACGCCCTGCTCGGCCGCGGCGCGGAGAATGTTCTGTTCCTCGTCGACCTCGATCTCGATGCCTACCGGTTCGAACCGGACAGTGTGTTTCTCGCCCATTACTACTTGCCTCTCACCGGTAGAACTGTCGACATCAGTCTGAAAGGGGCCTGGCAGGGGGAGGGCCGACGGTGGCGCCGCCGGCCCTCCCCCCTCACCTGACCCGCGCTCAGGCGCTCGCGGGTGCCGGTCGTCCGGCGGGACCCTGACGGATGTAGTCCGCGTGGAACGCGGCCTTTCCGGCAGCGTCCATGTTGTTGATAGCCACGTTCGGGCTACCACACGGCGGGCAGCGACGCAGGTGGTCCAGCGTCCACATCTTCTTGGGGTTCAAGTCGAGGTGGGGCTGTGCCGTCATCGTCTTGCCGTCGTCACGGACGAAGCCCATGTCCGAGACCACGTCGGCCCAGTTCCAGCCGTCGTACAGCGTCTCCCACTCGCGGTGCCCGACCAGACGGCCCATGTTCGGGGTCTCGCGACCCTGGTACGTGGGACGGAAGGCCTCGACATCGGTCCAGCGGCAGACCTCGTGGCAGTACGTGCGCGTCACGCCGTCGATGTCGGCCATGACCATGTCCTTGCGGACCAGGCACGGGACCATGCAGGTCCAGCAACGGGCCGGGTAGACGTAGTCGACGTCCTCGAACACGATCGGGTTGTGCCCGTTCGGCACGGCGAGGCGGTTGTAGTTCTCCCACCATGCGCCGTACTTGTCGTACCAGCCCGGGTACTTGTACTCGAACCACTCGAAGTCCGTGTCGGTCATGCCGTCGATGCGCCAGTAGTTGGCGAGCCAACCGGTGGCGAAGAACTGCGCGACCTCGTGGACGTAGCCCTCTTCCCAGATCTGGCGCCACGACTCCTCGATCAGGTCGTGCGGGATGACCAGGCCGTACTTCTCGAGCGGGACGAGGTACGAACGGTAGTAGTCGTCGTAGATCCAGCGGCGCCACATCTCCGCATACGACTCACGGTCCTTGCGGCGGTCCTTCGTGCCGTACTCGATGAAGGTACCGATGGCCGCGTCGACGACGCGGTGGTTGTTCCACCACGCGTAACGCAGGTCGCGCTCGAGCAGCTGGCGGTTGTCCTCATCCGACAGCGCCATCAGCAGCGTCGCGTAACCGTTGGAGATGTGGCGCGACTCGTCGGACTGGACCGAGTGGAACACCGTCGGCAGCAGGTAGTCACCGTTGGCCGCAGCCTCGGCCGGCATGGCCACGAACAACGTGTTCGTGAACGCCGTCTCGGCGACGATCGTCAGGTAGATGCTGGCCGCGGTGATCGCGTCACCGGTGATGAACCCCTCAGCGAACTGACGGCCGATCGTGCCGCAGTAGTCGCTGTGGAAGTTCCGCAGGCTGTTGTTGAAGCCCGCCGGGTCGATGTAGTTGTTCATGTACAGGCGCTTCAGGTTCTGCTGGATCGTCGAGTGCCGAACCTCGTCGATCATCTGAATGGCCTGGCCGTTGTGCAGCTCCGGGTTCGGAACCACGTGGAACAGCATCGGCATCGAACGCGCCGCCGAGACCTCCGGAAGCGGGATGATGCTGAGGAACAGCTTCTGCCACTCCAGCCACCGCTCCTGGACCTGGCGGAACATGTTCCCGCGGATGGCACCGTCAGACGCGCCGTAGACGCGGTGGTCCTTCTCCTCCTGCATGGGGAAGTAGGACCGCAGAACCTGCTTGAGCGGGTCCTTCTTGGCGGCCTTGCGGAAGGTGTAGTCGGTTCCGTACTTCATGTACGGCTCGTGGTACTGCGGCTCCCAGGACAGTTCCTGGATCTTCTGATGAGCCTTGGCCAAACTCTGCCGACTCACGTCATCTCCTCACGTGGTGGTGGGCCGGTGTCCGAGTGACGCCGCGCGGTGGCGTCTCTCATCTCCCGTGGTCTGCCCCCGTCCGCGGAGCCGGTTCCTAGCGCGGGTGGCGCCGGCAGCGGAGGTGGACCCGAAACTCGCCTCGCATCTCCGGCACGCGGGGCCGGCGATGTGGTGCTCGTCTCGTGCCGGGAATCACACCTCTCCGCCGAGCCGGTCGAGGTCTCATTATGAGATTGTGTGCGATTGGATGTACCAGGTCAGCCCACTGATCCCTGTGCGTGGAGCCCGTGAGGCGGTACCGTCGGACACAGGTTCGCTCCGCACCGTCGCGGAGCCGACACTGCTCCGAGGAGGGCAACCGGTTGGTCCGCCCGCACAACCAGCACTCCCCCGTCCGGACAGATCGGTCCGGCGAGGGGCTCGTCCGTGCGCGCACGTCGTTCCTCGTCGACGACAAGGTCGAGGCCGGCACGGTCCGCGACACGATCCTGGCGTCCTGGACGCGATCGCGTGAGTGGGACGTCGACACCGACAGCGTCGAGATGTCGTGCGAGTACGACACCGACAGCGACTCACCGCTGTCCCGTGCCGCCACCCCGATCATCGCCGACGTGGCCGACGAGCTCGGCGACGAACCCGTCAGCGTGATCCTCACCGACGCCGAGGGCGTGGTGCTGGACCGCCGCACCGGCGACTCCACGCTCAACCAGCATCTCGACAAGGTCTGGCTGGCGCCCGGCTTCAGCTACGCCGAGAAGTTCATCGGCACCAACGGCATCGGCACGGCCCTGGAGGGCCGCGGCCCGGTGCAGGTGTTCGGCCACGAGCACTACGTGCCGCACCTGGCCGACCTCGCGTGCGCCGGCGCGCCCATCTGGCACCCGGTCAGCGGCAAGCTGATGGGCGTCATCGACCTCACCTGCTGGCGCCCCGACGCCGGACGGTTCATGTCCACGGCCGTGGAGCGCATCGCGCGGCAGATCGAGGGCGCGTTGCTCGACCAGTCCGGGCCCCGTGAGCTGGCCCTGCTCCACGACTACCTCGCCGCGTGCCGGCGCAACCGCGGTGCGGTGTTCGCCATCAGCCCCGACCTGGTGATGACCAACGACCGGGCCCGCGAGCTCATCGACCCCGCCGACCAGGACACCCTGGTCGCCGGCGCGTCCGAGGCGATGAACAACGGGCGCAGGCTGCTGATGGTGGACCTGCCCAGCGGCGCCATCGCCCGCGTGCACGTGCGCCCGAGCTGGATTGAACGGGGCGAGTCGGGCGGGGTGCTGCAGGTGCAGCTCGCCGCACCCGACATCGCCGCCAAGTCCACCCGCGCTCCCGCCGTCGCCCCGGTCAGCACGCTGCCCGCGGCCGTCGGTTCCGGCCTGCTGTGGACCAAGTGCTGTCAGGCCGTCGACCGCCACTTCCACAGCCGCGAGTGGATCATCCTGGAGGGCGAGCCGGGCACCGGGCGCACCACCATCGCGCGCGCCACCCACCAGATGCGTACCCCCGCCGCCCACCTCCGTCTCCTCGACGCCGACGACTACGGGCCCGCGTGGATCGCCGACATCGTCGAGGAGCTGGAGACCGGCGGCGGCACGCTCGTCATCAGCCACATCGACCGGCTCGACACGGCCGCCCGGCAGGCCCTGGCCGACGCGCTGGAGCCGCGCCGCGACACCACCGACCCCGACCGGCCCTGGGTCGTCGCCACCGCCGACGTCGGCGGGCTGTCCGGCGACGCCGGGGCCGACCTGCTGGAGTTCTTCCCCCGCACGGTCGAGGTGCCGCCGCTGCGCCACCACATCGAGGACGTCGCCGAACTGGTGCCGCACCTGATCGCCCGGCTCACCCGGGGCTCGGAGCTCACCTGCTCGCCGGAGGCGATGCGCGTGCTGATGCGCAACCGCTGGCCGGGCAACGTGGAGCAGCTCTACCAGGTGCTGCGCAAGACCGTCGCCCGTCGCCGGGCGGGCGTCCTGCAGCCGTCGGACCTGCCGCCGGAGACCCGCGCCATCACGCGCCGCGTGCTGACCCCGCTCGAGGCCATCGAGTGCGACGCCATCGTCGACGCGCTGCTGGACAACAACGGCAACAAGGCCGAGGCCGCCCGCCACCTGGGCATGTCCCGGGCGACCATCTATCGGAAGATCCGCGGCTACGGCATCTCCACCCCCGAGTCCGGCGCCTGAGCGACCCACCTCGGGGTCGCATCGATCCGCGGCTACGGCATCTCCACCCCCGGGTCCGGCGCCTGAGCGGTTCCGGTCGACGGGGTGGCGGCGTCGGCGGCGGACGTGGCGGCGGTCGGGCCTCCGCCGGATCGTCGTCGGGCCGTTCGCGGGCCGGGATCCTCAGGTCGGGCGTCCGATCGGGCCGGCACCCGCCGCTCACCGAGCGGTCACGGCATCCCGGACGGGACGGCTCCCGCGGCCTCGGCGGCGCGCCGGATCCGGTGCTCGTCGGTGAAGAGCGGCAGGTAGCAGGCGGCGGTGAACGCGTAGACCACGAGGTTGAACGGGTCGGTCACCGCGCTCCCGGGGCCCGCGACGGCGATCACCAGCAGGCCGAACAGCCCGACGACCGCCGGGTACCAGGGCTGGGTCCGCGACGAGTGGGCCACCGCCAGGGCCGCCGTGCGGTGCAGCTCCGGCGGGAGCGGCGTGCGCTCCCTGACCGCCAGCCGCATCTTCTTGTCGAGCTCCTCGCGCTCCCGCGCACCCTCGGCGGGGTTGAGCGTGCGGGCGTCGGCCCGGCTCAGCCGCGGCCGGGCGGCACGGCGCCAGACCAGGACCGCGGCCCGCGCGACGTACAGCGCGCCGGCCACCACGAGCACCCAGCCCCACGCGGAGAGCCCACCCAGCAGGACGTGCCGCCCCACGATCACCAGGCCCGCGGCCACCACGACGGCCACTCCCACCCGCCAGCCCCGGACCCATCGTCGCGGGGGCGAGTGGAGGACCGGCCAGCTCATGCCCCGGACGGTACCGCCGGCCCGTCGCGGCGCAGCACGTCGATCAGCTCCTCGTACGGGCCGACGAGATAGGCCTCGTCGGCGGCGGCGAACCGGGTGCCCCGCCGTGGCGGGTACTCGAGCTCCCCGTCGGGGGCGCCCGCGCGGTGGATCGCCACCACCCGGGTGCGTTCCGACAGCTCCCCCATCGCGAGGCCGTCCAGCCCGCCGCCCGCGCCGACCGACAACCGCCCGACCAGGAACGGGACGCGGTCGACGTAGAACGTGGCCAGCACGTCGAGGCCCAGCGCCGCACCGACGAACCAGGGCGCCGCGAGCGCCGCCGTGGACCGCACGTGGCGGAAGCCGAAGCCGTCCTCGACGCCGGCCGCGAGCTCCCGGTCGAACACCCGCAGCACCACGGCCACCTGCTCCCAGCGCTCGCGGAGCAGGTCCCGCACGACGAGACCGGTCTCGATGTTGACGAGATCGTCGCTGGTCAGCACGGCCACCGCGGTGGCGGCGTCGAGGTTCGCGGCGGAGAGCACCCCGACGTCGGTGGCGTTGCCGACCACCACGGGCACGTCCAGGGCCCGGGCCCGGCCGTGGTGGCGCCCCGCCTCGTCCCGGTCGACGACGACCACCCGCCGCCCCGCCGCGACGAGACCCTCCACCACCTCGAGCGCCACCGACCCCAGCCCGACCACGATCACGTGCCCACGCATCGACCCGACCCGGCGGCGCCCGAACGACTGCTCCAGACGCCGGCTGACCAGCAGCTGCGTGACCAGCGAGAAGATGATCGCCGTGAGGATGGCGCCGCCGCCCATCAGGCCGATCGCCCAGATCCGCAGCCAGGTCGGCTGCAGCGCGAAGGAGAAGTCCCCGTAGCCGACGGTCGCGATCGTCTCCACGGTGAAGTAGACGGCGTCGACGACGCTCATGTGGGAGCCGTCGTCCTTCACGTAGCCGATCCGCAGCACCACGATCGACACGAGGATCGCGATGGCCAGCACGGCGAGCGTCACCCGCAGCGGACGGTCGGCCTCGGCGACCAGGGACCGGAGCAACGACCGCAGCCCCGCCCGACCGCCCCGCTCGGCACGCTCGGCCGCGCGTTCCGCCCCCGCCTGGCGGGCTCCCGCCGCACGGCGGACCGGGGCCTGCGGGCGCAGCACGTCCACCACTCCGAGCGTCCCGAACTGCTCGGGGGTGCCCACGACGGTGACCCGGTCGCCCACATGCACCCGGTGGTCGCGGCCCGGGCACACCACCGGCTCCTCCCCGCCCGCGACGGCCAGCGGGGCCAGCTCGCCGTAGAGCTCGCGCAGCGTCGCGGTGCTGCCCGCCACCAGCTCCGCGACGAGGAACGGCCGGCCGGCCAGCTCGATGGCGTGCGTCCGCGTGCCCAGGCAGGCCTCCACCACCGACGGGGCGGCGAGCGCGGCCACGTCGAGCACGCTGCCCTCGCCCGTCACCTCGGCCAGGGCCCGTCCCACGCCGCCGTTGCCCATCCGGACGACGAGCCGGACGTCGGGGCGCATGCGGCGGACCAGCAGCGCCGTCTCCATCGCCCGCAGGTCGTCGCCGAGCAGGCAGACGACCGCGGCGGCACCCTCGAGCCCGGCGTCGAACAGCGCCTCCCGCACCCGGCCCTCGATGCGCGGCACCTTCCACTGCACCAGCAGCCGGTCGGCGGCCGTGTCGGCGCGGCCGGAGGGGTCGACCACCACCACCTCGGCCCCGGCCGCCCGCAGCTGCTCGACCGTCCGCAGGGCGGCCCCGTCCACCCCGCACACCACGACATGCCCTGATCGTCCGCTGTCCACCTGCGGGAGTCTCGCCAGGCCGGGTCACGGTCCGGTGTCGGGACCGTGACGCGGGATCCCACTAGTGTCGTCCACATGTTGGACATCGGGGGGATTTCCAAGCGTTTCGGCACCCTCCAGGCACTCGACGGGGTCTCGTTCTCGGTGCAGCCGGGCGAGGTCTTCGGGTTCGTCGGCAGCAACGGGGCGGGCAAGACCACCACCATGCGCATCGTGCTCGGCGTGCTCTCGGCCGACGCCGGCGAGGTGCGGTGGCGCGCCGAGCCGGTGGACGCCGAGGTGCGCCGTCGCATCGGTTACATGCCCGAGGAGCGCGGCCTGTACCCGAAGATGAAGGTCGGCGACCAGCTGCGCTACCTCGCGCGCCTGCACGGGCTCGGCGAGGCCGAGGCCGCCGCGTCGGTCACGCGCTGGACCGGGCGTCTGGGCATCGAGAACCGGATCGGCGACGAGGTGCAGAAGCTGTCACTGGGCAACCAGCAGCGCGTGCAGCTGTGCGCCGCGCTGGTGCACGACCCGGAGGTCCTCGTGCTCGACGAGCCGTTCTCCGGTCTCGACCCCACCGCCGTCGAGGTGATGAGCGGGGTGCTGCGCGAGAAGGCGGCCGAGGGCGTGCCGGTGATCTTCTCAAGCCACCAGCTGGAGCTGGTGGAACGGCTGTGCGACCGCATCGGCATCATCGCCGCCGGCCGGATGGTGGCCGTCGGCACCGTGGAGGAGCTGCGCACCCGCGACAGCGCCGGTCATGACAGGGGCGTCGTCCTCGACGTCGACGGCCCACCCGCCGGCTGGGCGGACGGCGTGCCCGGCGTCGAGGTGGTGTCGGTCGACGGCGCGCGTACCCGGCTGCGGCTTACCGACGGCGTCGACGACCAGGACGTGCTGCGCGCGGCGGTGGCCGCCGGCCCCGTACACGAGTTCCGCCGTTTCCGGCCCCCGCTGACCGAGCTCTACCGCGACGTCGTGCGCGACATGGCGAAGGAGGAGAAGGCCGCATGAGCGCCCCGCTGACCTCCCGCCAGGCCGTGCTGCTGGTCGCCCGCCGCGAGTTCACCGCCCAGGTTCGGTCGCGCAGCTTCGTGATCGGACTCGTCATCACGATCGTGCTGATCGCCGGGGTCGCACTGCTGGGCGGCTTCGTCGCGAGCCAGTCGTCGAACAAGACGCTCGGGCTCACCACCCGGACCGCTTCCCTGCAGCCCGCGCTGGCGCAGGCCGCGACCACCCAGGACGTCGAGCTGCGGATCAGCACCGTCGACGAGGGCACGGGCCGGGCCCAGGTGGCCAACGACGACCTCGACGCCCTGCTCACCGGAGTCCCCGGCGACTACCAGCTGCTCGGCCGCGACACCGTCGACAGCACGGTCCAGTCCATCGTCTCCACCGCCGTGCAGCAGCAGCAGCTCCGCGCCGCCCTGGCCGGCGCGGGCGTCGATCCCGTGGCCCTGAGCCGGCAGTCGCAGGTGGCCACGACCACCCTGGAGCCCGCCGATCCCGACCGCGGGCAGCAGCTCGCGCTGGCGCTGGTCGGCTCGTTCCTGCTGTTCTTCTCGTTCAGCGCCCACGGCCAGCTCGTGGCCACCGGCGTGGTGGAGGAGAAGCAGAGCCGCGTGGTGGAGCTGCTGCTCGCCACGATGAAACCCTGGCAGCTGCTCGCCGGGAAGATCCTCGGGCTGGGCACCGTCGGTCTGCTGCAGCTGGTGATCCTCGGGGTGATCGGCGTGGTGGGCGCAGGGGTCACCGGGCTGCTCACGGTGCCCGGCGCCGCCGTCAGCATGTTCGTGATGGTGATCGTCTGGTACCTGCTCGGCTTCTTCCTCTTCGCCTCGCTCTACGCGGGCATCGGCTCCACCGTCTCGCGCCAGGAGGAACTCGGCCCGGTGATCGCGCCGATGATCTTCCTGCTCATCATCCCGTTCGTGCTGACGGTGAACCTGCTGCCCAACGACCCCCGCAACGAGCTGGCCGCCGTCCTGTCGTTCGTCCCGTTCTTCGCCCAGACGGTGATGCCCGCGCGGTACGCGCTCGGCGTCGCCCCGCTCTGGGAGGTGGGCGTCTCGGCGCTCATCACCCTCGTCGCGATCGCCGTGGTGGTGCGGCTGGCCGGGCGGGTGTACCGGAACTCGATCCTGCGGACCGGTTCGCGGGTGAGCCTGCGGGAGGCCCTGCGGGGCTGAGGCCGGCGCCGCCTCGTCCGTGAGCGGGAGTTCGGCGCGTTCCCGGCCGGATCTGGCCGTTTCCGCGCCGAGGCGCTGATCATGGAGGTTCGGGAACGGGCCCTACTGGCTGGCCTTCTTCCGCGGGGCCCACTCGGTGAACCCCGCGGCGCGGGCCTCCTCGGCGTCGCGGAACCAGACCTCGGCCTTGGTGCGCGTGAAGTACGGGCTGTCGGGGGTGTGGAAGAGCATCGAGTCGGCGTTGCCCTTGATCGTGTACTCCGGGCCGGGCGCCGACCCGTCGGGCAGCGGCGTGGCCCCGCTCGTGGCCACCGCGTCCGACGGCGCGAACAGCGCCTGGCCCGACGGCATCGGCGCAGGGGTGGGCGGTGTGCTCGGCGCCTGGCTCGGGGCCGACGACCGCCGGACCGGTGAGGGCCGCGGCGACGGGGACGGACGGGGGGCGTCGGAGGCTGCCGGGGGCGCAACCCCGTTCGTGGCAGCCGGGGGCACGGTCTTCGGTGCGGCACCGGTCGGAGCCGCGGGCTGGTCGGGGGCAGCGGGCGTGGCTGCAGCAGTGGGCTCGCCCGTGCCGGGAGTCGGAGGACGGGCCGAGGCCGGCGGAGGCGTCGGCGCCGACGGGGCCACCGGCGGGACCGGCGGGGCCTCGGCCCGCGGCGTGGCCCGCTCCGCGGGCTTGGCAGCGACAGCGGGCTCAGCTGCAGGACCCGGCTCGACCGCAGCAGCGGGCTCGACCGCAGCAGCGGGCTCGGGCGCGCCCGGAGCCGGAGAACCGGCCGAGGCCGGCGGAGGCGTCGGCGCCGACGGGGCCACCTGCGGGACCGGCGGGGCCACCTGCGGGACCGGCGGGGCGACCGGCGGGGCCGGCGGGGCCGGCGGGGCCGGCGGGGCCTCGGCCCGCGGCGTGGCCCGCTCCGCGGGCTTGGCGGGCGCCGGGGCCGACCTGGCCTGCGCAGACGCCGGCCGGACGGACGTGGCCGGCGAGGCGGCTCGGGCGGGCGCCGGGTCGGGCGGGGCCGAGGGCGGCTGGGCCACGGGCGGGGTCGGGGATGCCGGGGGCTTCGCCCTCGCGGCGGGAGCGGGAGCAGCCGGCGCCGTCCCGTTCCAGGCGCCGGCCGGGGTCGGGTCGGGCGGCAGGACCCGCACCGGGCCCGTGAGCTGCTTCGGGCCGGACAGCTTCGAGCGCGCGACCCACGCACCGGCACCGGCCGCCACGGCCAGCACCAGCCACCGGCGCTTCGATCCTCCAGCCATCGGACCACCCCTCAGTCGTGCGGTTCCTCGATTATGGCGTACCCCCGTACGGGCGAATCACCCCCGGGCGGCCTTCACCTGTTCGTAGCGGGCGAGGGCGTCGAGGCGCTCGGCCTTGTGGTCGACCATGGGCTCCGGATACCCCTCGGGCAGGCCTCCGGGCAGCGCCCACGGCTGGTGCACGGCCTTGCCCGGCACGCCGCGCAGCTCGGGCACGAACTTCCGGACGTAGTCGCCGTCGGGGTCGAACTTCTCCCCCTGCGTGATCGGGTTGAACACCCGGAAGTAGGGCGACGCGTCGGTGCCGCTGCCCGCGGTCCACTGCCATCCGTGCTGATTGGAGGCCAGGTCGCCGTCCACGAGCAGGCGCATGAAGTGCCGCGCTCCCCACCACCACGGCAGGTGCAGGTCCTTCACGAGAAAGCTCGCGACGATCATCCGCACCCGGTTGTGCATCCACGCCTGCTCACGCAGCTGCCGCATCCCGGCGTCGACGATCGGGAAGCCGGTGCGGCCCTCGCACCACGCGTCGAACGCGACCCGGGCGGCCGCCCCGGACGCGAGCGGCAGGGCGTCGAAGGAGCGGTCGTAGTTCTCGCGAGCGGAGTCGGGGCGCTGGAAGAGGATGTCGGCGTAGAACTCCCGCCACGCGATCTCGGTGGTGTAGGTCTGGGCCGACTCCGACCGCTTCGACGCGAGGTCGGCGAGCATCGTGCGCGGATGGATGAGCCCGTACTTGAGGTACGGGGACATGCGCGAGGTGCCCGGCTTGTCCGGCCGGTCGCGGCCGTCCTGGTACTCCCCCACCGCCCCGTCGAGGAACTCCTGCCACCGCGCGAGCGCCGCGTCCTCGCCCGCCTCGGGCAGCTCCGCGTCGATGTCCACGTCGTCGGGGATCACGCTCTTCTCGACCGGGTCGAGCCACTCGACGGTGGACGCGTCGGTGTCGGCCGGCTTGCGCCAGCCGTGCTCCGCCCACGCCCGGCGGAACGGGGTGAAGACCTTGTACGGGTCGCCGTCGGGCTTGCGGACCCGCCCCGGCGCCACGGCGTAGGGCGATCCCGTGCGCACCAGCTCCCTGCCGTCCTCGACGAGCGTCTTCTCGACGGCCTCGTCACGGATGCGACCGTAGGGGCCGTAGTCGGCGGCGACGTGCACGGCCGCGGCGTCCACGGCGGCGGCGATGCGGGGCACGACCTCGGCCGGGTCGCCCGTCACGACCTGCAGCTTCCCGCGCAGCGACGCGTCGAGGGCCCGCAGCGAGCGGAACAGGAACGTGCTGCGGGCCGCGCCCGACGGGCCGAGGAGGGCGGGATCGAGCACGAACAGCGCCAGCGCCCGGGGCGCGGCGGCCAGGAAGGTGGGCTGGTCGCGGACCCGCAGGTCCCGCCGGAACCAGACGACGGCGTTGGCGCTCATGGAACTCGACGCTAGCGGCCGCGCCCACACCCCGCCCGGCCACCACCGGCCGACGCGGATCCGGCGGGCCGGGGATGCACACCGGAGATCGACGAACGGGGACCGGGAACCGCCTCACACACGGTTCCTGGTCCCCGTTCGTCGATCACGGGTGTGGCAGGCGCCGTCTTCAGCGGTCGGTCATCGGCACGAACTTGCGCTCGGTCGGGCCGACGTAGAGCTGGCGCGGCCGGCCGATCTTCGTGGTCGGGTCCTCGATCATCTCGCGCCAGTGCGCGATCCAGCCGGGGAGCCGGCCCAGGGCGAACAGGACCGTGAACATCTTCGTCGGGAAGCCCATGGCCCGGTAGATGACGCCGGTGTAGAAGTCGACGTTCGGGTAGAGCTTGCGCTCGATGAAGTAGTCGTCGGCGAGCGCCTTCTCCTCGAGCGCCATGGCGATGTCGAGCAGCGGGTCGGTGACGCCGAGGTCCTTGAGGATCTCGTCGGCCTTCTGCTTGACGATCTTCGCGCGCGGGTCGTAGTTCTTGTAGACGCGGTGGCCGAAGCCCATCAGGCGCGCCCCGCTGTCCTCCTTGTTCTTGACCCGGTTGACGTACGCCTCGACGTCGCCGTCCTCCTCCTTCTGGATCTTCTGCAGCATCTCGAGAACGGCCTGGTTGGCGCCGCCGTGCAGCGGGCCGAACAGGGCGTTGACGCCCGCGGAGATCGAGGCGAACAGGTTGGCGTGCGAGGAGCCGACCATCCGCACCGTCGACGTCGAGCAGTTCTGCTCGTGGTCGGCGTGCAGGATGAGAAGAGTGTCCAGTGCGCGCACGAACTTGGGGTCGATCTCGTACGGCTCGGCGGGGAAGCCGAACGTCATGCGCAGGAAGTTCTCTACGAGCCCGAGCGAGTTGTCGGGGTAGAGGAACGGCTGGCCGATCGACTTCTTGTACGCGTACGCCGCGATCGTGGGGACCTTGGCCAGCAGCCGGACGGTGGAGAGCTCGACGGCGTCGTGGTCGAAGGGGTCGAGGCTGTCCTGGTAGAAGGTGGACAGCGCACTGACCGCGGAGGACAGCACCGGCATCGGGTGCGCGTCACGCGGGAAGCCCTCGAAGAACCGCTTCAGGTCCTCGTGCAGCAGCGTGTGGCGGCTGATCTTGGTGGTGAAGTCCTGCAGCTCGGCGGCGGAGGGCAGCTCGCCGTAGATCAGCAGGTAGCTCGTCTCGAGGAACGTGGAGTTCTCGGCGAGCTGGTCGATGGGGTACCCGCGGTAGCGCAGGATGCCCGCGTCACCGTCGATGTAGGTGATCTCCGACGTGCAGGCCGCGGTGTTGCCGAAGCCCGAGTCGAGGGTGACCAGCCCGGTACCGGGGAGCAGCTTCCCGATGTCGAACGCGGAGGAGCCCTCGGTCGCGGGCTTGATCTCCATCTTCTGCTCACCACCGGGGTACTGGAGTACGGCGGTGGACTTCTCGTCAGCCATGTGGAGGTTCCCTCACACTCAGATCTCTTCGTTGTTGTACCCAACGCTAGTGCTACCGGGCGTCGTTGTGCTGTGCAGAGCGTGTGACGTAGGGCGAAAGCGAATCACGGACGGTCGTCGGCCACCGGCCCGCGATAGCGCCAGAACTCCGGGAAGCGGGCCACCACCAGCGTCGCGACGACGATGACGGCGATCCCGCCGACCGTGGCGGTGAGGCCGGGACCGGTCCAGACCGACGCGCCGCCGTGCCACAGGTCCGCCATCCGCGGCCCGCCTGCGACGACCACCATGAACACGCCCTGCATCCGTCCGCGCATCTCGTCGGTGGCGACGGTCTGCAGCATCGACGAGCGGTACACGGAGCTGACCAGGTCGCCGGCCCCCGCGATCGCCAGTGCCGCCACCGCGAGCCACAGCGAGCCCGTCAGCCCGAACAGGGCGATGCCCAGCCCCCACACCCCGATCGCGCACGCGACGGCCACGCCCTGGCGCCGGACCCGTTGCAGCCAGCCCGAGAGCAGCCCGGCGACGACCATGCCGATCGGGATCGCGGCGTAGAGGAGCCCGATCGCGGGGCCACCTCCGGGCGGGTCGCCGAAGGTCTTCTCCGCCATCTCCGGGAACAGCACCCGCGGCATCCCGAACCCCATCGCGACGACGTCGATGAGGAACGACACCAGCAGCACCTTGTGCAGCGCCACGTAGCGGAAGCCGTCGACGATCTCGCGGATGCCGGCCTTGCGCGCCACCCCCGCCTCCGGCGGCATCACCGGCAGCCTCCACGTGGCCCACAGCGTGGCGAGCAGGAAGATCGCGTCGATCAGGTAGAGCGTGGAGAGCCCGATGAACGGGATCAGCACCCCGGCCAGCAGCGGGCCGGCGATCGCCCCGACCTGCGCGACGGTCATGTTGAGCGCGTTCGCGGCGGGGAGCTGGTCGGCGGGCAGCAGCCGTGGGATGACCGCACTGCGGGTGGGCTGGTTGATCGCCAGCAGCGCCGTCTGCACCGCGAACAGGACGAGGATCACCCACACGTTGCCGGTGCCGCTGGCGGCCGTGACCCACAGGGACAGCGAGCTCGCCGCGATCGCTCCCCCGGTGACCAGCAGCAGCACCCGCCGGTCGACCGCGTCGGCGATCGCCCCGCCCCACAACCCGAACACGATCAACGGGACGAGCCCGAACAGGCCGGTCAGCCCGACGTAGGCCGACGAGCCCGTGAGGGTGTAGATCTGCAGCGGCACGGCCACGACCGAGAGCTGCGCGCCGATCACCGTGACGACGCCGGCGAGCCACAGCCGCCGGTAGGCCGGGGTCTGCAGCGGCCGGGTGTCGGCCAGTGCACCCCGCACCGCTCCGGAGAACCGGCGCAGGCCCGGGATCGCCCGCGTGGGGGCGTCCGGGCCTGCGGCGATCGCGGCGGTGGGCTGTTGCTCCCGTTTCGCCCGGTTCGGACGGGTGGGTTGATCAGGGCCGGGCGTGGTCACCCATCAGAACTACCACTTCGGCCACCGTCCGCGCGTCCGCGGCGATCAGTGGGCGAGCGTCACGCCCGGGCCCGGACCCGCGGTGTCCCGCACGACGACCCCGCCGGACAGGCGGTTCGGTCGGCGAACGCCACGGCGGGGGGCCAGGAACAGCCGCGCCCCGACGAGCCCGGCGGCCGGTGCCGTGACGATGCGGCGGTGGGAGGGCGTGGGCGGATCATCACCGGAGAGCCGATCACGGCGCGAGGCGCCGGACCGTCCAGCTGCGGTCGTGCACGTCGACGACGAAACGCAGCCGGTCGTGCATGCGGTTGGTGCGGCCCTGCCAGAACTCCACCTCGTCGGGCCTGATCCGCCAGCCACCCCAGTGCTGGGGCACCGGCACGGTCTCGTCGTCGGCGAAGCGCTGGGTGACGCCGGCCAGCGCGTCGTCGAGCGCGCGGCGGTCGCGCACCACCACCGACTGCGCCGACGCCCAGGCCCCCAGCTGGGAACCCCGCGGGCGGGAGTCCCAGTAGGCCTGCGTCTCCGCCGGGGACACCTCCTCGACGACGCCGCGGACGTGCACCTGCCGGTGCTGCAGGTACCAGGGGAAGGTGACCGACGCGTAGCGGGTGTTGCGCAGGTCGCGGCTCTTCGCCGAGGTGTAGTTGGTGTAGAACACGACGCCGCGCTCGTCGAGGCCCTTGCACAGCACGGTGCGCGACGACGGCCGCCCGTCCTGGGTGGCGGTGGCCAGCACCATCGCGTTCGCCTCGGCCACCCCGGCCGCCTCGGCCTCGGCGAGCCAGTTCGCGAGCTGCTCGTGCCAGGTGGGCGCGAGCGCGTCCACGTCGAAGCCCTCGGTGCGGTAGTCGACCCGCATCCCGGCCAGCTGCCGCTCCGCCATTGGAACCCCCTAGCCTGTGGTCGGCCCATGACCGTATGTCCCCCGTGTCCTTCCGGACAACGCCGGTGACCGATGCCACCCACCTGCACCGTTGCAGCGAGCGGGTCACCGGGGCATGGTGACGCCAACCACCGACCACGATGAGGAGGTCGCGGTGACCGCTGCGCCTACCGCCCCGTCCACCACCGACGACGCGGTACCCCCGCCGCCACCCGGTTTCAAGTCTGGTCTCGAGGGCCACGTGGCCTTCCGGACCCAGATCGCCGAGCCCGACAAGGACGGCGGCGCACTGCGCTACCGCGGCGTCGACATCGAGGACCTCGTCGGCAGGGTCACCTTCGGCAACGTCTGGGCGCTGCTGGTCGACGGCCGCTTCGGCCCGGGCCTGCCCCCGGCGGACCCGTTCCCGATCCCGGTGCACACCGGTGACGTGCGCGTCGACGTCCAGGCCGCGCTGGCCATGCTCGCGCCGTACTGGGGCTACCGCCCGCTGCTCGACATCTCCGACTCCGACGCCCGCGACAACCTCGCCCGCGCGTCGGTGATGGCGCTGTCCTACGTCGCGCAGTCCGCCCGCGGCATCGGCGTGCCCGCGGTGCCGCAGAAGCGCATCGACGAGAGCACCACCATCACCGAGCGCTTCATGACGCGCTGGCGCGGCGAGCCCGACCCGGCCCACGTCAAGGCCGTCGACGCCTACTGGGTCTCGGCCGCCGAGCACGGCATGAACGCCTCCACCTTCACCGCGCGCGTCATCGCCTCCACGGGTGCCGACGTCGCGGCGTCGCTGTCGGGTGCCATCGGCGCGATGTCCGGCCCGCTGCACGGCGGTGCCCCGGCCCGCGTGCTGCCGATGCTGACCGAGACCGAGCGCACCGAGGACCCGACCGCGCTGGTCAAGGGCATCCTCGACCGCAAGGAGAAGCTCATGGGCTTCGGGCACCGGGTCTACCGCGCCGAGGACCCCCGCGCCCGCGTGCTGCGCCGCACCTGCCAGGAGCTCAAGGCCCCGCGCTACGAGGTGGCGGTCGCGCTGGAGCAGGCGGCACTGGCGGAGCTGCGCGAGCGGCGCCCCGACCACCCCATCGAGACCAACGTCGAGTTCTGGGCGGCGGTGATCCTCGACTTCGCCGAGGTGCCGCCGCACATGATGCCCGCGATGTTCACGAGCGCCCGTACGGCGGGCTGGTCGGCGCACATCATGGAGCAGAAGCGTGAGAACAAGCTCGTGCGTCCGTCGGCCCAGTACATCGGCCCGGCGCCGCGCAAGCCCGAGGCCGTCGAGGGCTGGGGCGAGATCCAGCACGGCTGACGCCGCTCGTGCGCGGATATCAGTGCCCCGGCACTGATATCCGCGCACGACCTCTCGTGACCAGCAACGACAGCCCGCCGGCCAGCACGCACAGGGCCCCGCCCGCGTACCAGGCCGCGTCGTAGGAGTGCAGCTGGTCGCGCACAACGCCCGCGGCCAGCGCCATCAGGGCCGCCCCGATCTGGTGGCTCGCGAACACCAGCAGCCGCGGGTCGATGCGGTCGGTGAGCCAGCCCGACGCGATCGTGCCGGCGATGTCGCACAGCCCGACCACCGCCAGCAGGCTCGCCGCCATGGTCACCGGCATGCCGTGGTCGTGGGCCGCGGGAATGAAATGCGGCTGGATCAGGCCCATCGTGGTGGCACCGCAGATCATCATGCCCGCGGCCAGGTACCAGAACGGCCTGGCGCGGGCCGCCTCCACCAGGCCGCGGATCGCGATCCGGCCCGCGCCGACCCGCACGGGCACCACGACGTCGGCCTCCGTGCCGCCGTAGGGCAGAGCGCCGACGTCCGCGGGCGAGTCCCGCAGCAGCCACACGACGAACGGCGCGACGGCCAGTGCCGCGAACGCGACGCCGAGCGCGGCCGGCCGCCAGCCGTAGGTGGTGGCCACCCACGCGATGAGCGGCAGGAACACGAGCTGGCCCGCCGCCCCGCCCGCCGTCAGGACCCCGGAGACGAGCCCGCGGCGCTTCACGAACCAGCGCCCGGTGACCGTCGCGACCAGGGCGAGGGCCATGGAGCCGGTGCCCAGCCCGACCAGCACGCCCCAGCAGAGGATCAGCTGCCAGCTCGCCGTCATGAACACCGTCAGCCCGCTGCCCGCCGAGACGACGAGCAGCGCGGCGGTGACGACCTTACGGATGCCGAAGCGCTCCATCAGCGCCGCAGCGAACGGTGATGTGAGTCCGTAGAGCGCCATGTTGACGGCCACCGCCGCGGAGATGGTGCTCACCGACCAGCCGAACTCCTGGTGCAGCGGGTCCATCAGGACACCCGGCACGGCCCGGAACCCGGCCGCGCCGACCAGCGCCAGGAAGGTGACGGCCGCGGCCCACCCCGCCGGGTGGATCCTGAGTTGCTTCACACTACCCAGCATGATGGGAACTACCAGGGCTGTCCAGGCCCCGTCTGTCCGGCGGCGCGGGCGGCCAGTTCCAGGTCGAAGCGCTCGCGGCGGATCCGCTGGTCGGTGTAGAGCAGGCCGGTGATGCCCGTGACGAACGGGGTGAAGAACGTGCCGGCGACGACGATGAAGATCGCCAGTGCGCTCCCGGTGAGCACCGCACCCGTCACGGAGAGCCCGGAGCCGCCCCGCGCGAGCGAACCGAGGCTGACGCCGAAGAGCGCACCGAGGATCAGGAAGATCACCAGGGCGATCGCCCCCAGCACGATGCCGGCCAGCAGCTGGATCCCGAGGATCCGCCACCAGCTCCCGCGGACCAGCGCCCGGGACCGTCCGAGCGCCGTGGTGACGCCGATGTCCTCCATCATGTAGGCCGCGGGCGTCATCGACAGCAGCACCGCCAGGTACACCACCACGACCAGCACCGCGAGCCCGACCACCACCGCCACGGCGATCACACCACCGGAGTTGCGGCCCGCGATCCCGATGATGAACGCCAGGAGGATTCCGACCGTCGCGATGCCGCCGATGATGAGGCCCACCAGCAGGTTCGCCCCGACGAGGCCCCACACCCGCCTGGTCGCGCCCCGCCAGGCCTCGCCCGGTGACGTGCGCCGGCCCAGCAGGGCCCGCCGCAGCACCACCAGCAGCACGCCGGTGACCAGCGCGGACGCCAGCAGGCTGACGACGGCGCCGGCCAGCGACGCGAGCAGCGACACCCCCACCGCACCCACCGCGGACCCGGCGCTGCGGATCGACCCGCCGACGGCCAGCGCGGGCAGGACCTGCGCCAGCCCCTGGACCACGGCGGCGACCACGAAGATCAGGGCCGCCGCGACCAGCGTCGAGACGGGGTTCGCCCGGATGTAGCCGAAGGCGCCGCCGAGGATCTGGCCGATCCCCAACGGGGCCAGGGGCACGATCCCACCCGGGGGCTGACCGGGCGCCGCCCCGTAGCCGGGCGCCGGGTAACCGGGCTGCAGCCCGTAGCCCGGCTGCGCGCCGTAGGCCGGCTGGCCGCCGTAGCCGCCGCAGCCGGGTTGGGGGCCGTAGCCCGGCGCGGGCGGGCCGCCATGACCGGGTGGTGATCCGTAACCGGGCGGGGGGCCGTAGCCCGGCGGCGCCCCGGACGGCGCGGACGGCTCCTTCACGGACGGATCCTGCGCCACCTGCGCCGGCGTCCCCTGCGGCGGCGTGGCGTCGTCGTCGCGGTCGGGCTCGCGCTCCGGTCCGGCTCGATCGGGTGTGTCCGTCATGATCTGCCTGGCCCCCCTGGCTTCAGCTCGTGATCACCGCATCCTTGCAGCTCCACCGGCACCCGCGGCGGCATTTCGCCCGAAACACCGACGGTGACGGGTCCGGGCGTCCGTCGAACGGTGGACAAACCGCTCCCACCGCCCGATCCTCGTGGCCTGCCGGCAAGACCACCGCGGTGCTCGGCACCGACCCGTCCACCGCGGACCGGGCGTGGCGGGCCCGCATCGGGATCGTCCCGCAGAACACGCCCGACGTGACCGGAGCTGCGCCCCGCTGCTCGAGGGCTCCTCCCGGGCCGGGCTGACGTCCGCGATCCGCGCCGCCGCCCGTGGAGAGACGGTCCTCACGCCGTCGGTGGCCGCCCGGCTGGTCGGCCGGATGCGCGGGCCGAGGCCGGAGTCGCTCTCGCCGCGCGAGATCGAGGTGCCGGCGCTCGTGGCGGTGCGGCGCACGCACGCCGACGTCGGCCTGACCTGCACATCGCCGAGGCCACGGTGAAGACCCACCTGCTCCGCACGTTCACCGAGCTCGACGTCTCCGACCACACCGCGGCCGTCACGATCGCCCGGAAACGGGGCCTGTTGGAGTGACGACCCGCACCCGGTCGGGTGTCGCCGCGGTGCAACACTGAGGTACGTGACATCTACTCCCGACCTGCAGATCCCCGCCGAGCTGCTGCCCGCCGACGGGCGCTTCGGCTGCGGACCGTCCAAGGTGCGCCCCGAGCAGCTGGCCGCTCTGGCCGCCTCCGGCCACCTCATGGGCACCTCCCACCGTCAGAAGCCGGTGAAGGAGCTGGTCGGCCGCATCCGGGCCGGACTGGGCGACCTCTTCTCGCTGCCCGCCGGCTACCAGGTGGTGCTGGGCAACGGCGGGTCCACCGCGTTCTGGGACGCCGCCGCGTTCGGGCTCGTCCGCGAGCGGGCCCTGCACCTGACCTACGGCGAGTTCTCCGCGAAGTTCGCCGAGTCCACGAAGGGCGCCCCGTTCCTGGCCGACCCGGTGGTTATCAAGGCCGAGCCGGGCAGCGCGCCCGAGCCCCAGGCCGACCCGTCCTGCGACATCCTGGCCTGGGCCCACAACGAGACGTCCACGGGCGTGTCGGTGCCGGTCGTGCGCCCCGAGGAGGCCCTCGAGGGCCAGCTCGTGGTCATCGACGCCACGTCGGGCGCGGGCGGGCTGCCCGTCGACATCAAGCAGGCGGACGTCTACTACTTCGCGCCGCAGAAGGGCTTCGCCGCCGACGGCGGGCTCTACACCGCGATCTTCTCGCCGGCGGCGCTGGAGCGCGTCGCGGAGCTGGCGGCGTCCGACCGCTGGATCCCGCCGTTCCTGTCGCTGGCCACGGCCGTCGACAACTCGCTCAAGGACCAGACCTACAACACCCCCGCGGTCGCCACCCTGATCCTCATGGCCGAGCAGATCGACTGGATGAACGGCCTCGGCGGCCTCAAGGCGTGCGTCAAGCGCACGGCCGACTCGTCCGGCCGGCTCTACAACTGGGCCGAGAAGTCCGACTACGCCACGCCGTTCGTCACCGACCCGGCCCACCGCTCGCAGGTGGTCGGCACCATCGACTTCGACGAGAAGATCGACGCCGCCGCGGTCGCGAAGGTCCTGCGGGCCAACGGCGTCGTCGACACGGAGCCCTATCGCAAGCTCGGTCGCAACCAGCTGCGCATCGGCATGTTCCCCGCGGTGGACCCGGCGGACGTGGAGGCGCTGACGGCGTGCATCGACTGGGTGGTCGAGCACCAGGCGTAGTCACACCAGTAACACCAGCCCCAGCTTTACCAAATGCGATCAACATGACACGCTGCGTGTGCGGCGGGGGCGGGTCTAGCACTTTTCCCTCGTCGGGGCGGTTCTCCCGCCCCGGCGCGCCTCCGTCGCGGGTTGCGGTTCGACAACTACCGTCACCCGGACGGGGAAAAGAGAGCGGGGAGGCCGCCGATGCGGGCGCTGCGGGTCGTCGGGATCACCGAGGGCGACGGTGAGCTGTCCGTCGTCCTCGAGGACCCGGGCCGTCGAGAGCGCTTCACCGTCACGGCCGACGAGCAGCTCCGCGCTGCCGCCCGGGGGGACCTGACCCGGCTCGGACAGATCGCGATCGAGTTGGAGAGCCAGTTGCGTCCACGTGAGATCCAGGCCCGTATCCGCGCCGGAGCGTCCGTGGAGCAGGTCGCCTCGGCGGCCGGCGTTCCGCAGCAGAAGATCGAACGCTTCGCCTACCCGGTTCTGCTCGAGCGCTCGCGCACGGCGGAGGTCGCCCAGCGCGCCCACCCCGTCCGCGCCGACGGGCCCGACTCCCGGATGCTCGGCGACGTCGTCGCCCACACGTTCGGCCTGCGCGGCCAGGAGTACACCGACGCCGAGTGGGACTCCTGGAAGGGCGAGGACGGCCGCTGGGTCGTCTCGCTGTCCTGGCGCGCCGGCCGCTCCGACAACCGTGCGCACTGGACGTTCCAGCCCGGGGCGCACGGCGGCACGGTCACGGCCGTCGACGAGCACGCGTCCGACCTGGTGGAGGGCCTGCCGGCCCGCCCGCTGCGCACCGTCGGCCCGGTGATCGACATCGCCCGGCAGGACGAGAACCCCACCGGTCCCGGCCCGGTCGAGGAGCTGCGCGCCACCGCGACGGACCCGGCCCGCGGCGTCCGGGTCGAGGGCTGGAACGACGGCGTCCGCGCGCCCGAGGCCCGCACCGCCGAGGCCCGCACCGCCGAGCCGCGCACCGCCGAGCCGCGCACCGCCGAGAACCGGACGGCCGAGACCCGCAGCCCCGAAGTCCGCAGCCCCGCCCCGGAGGCCCGGACGACGGTCGAACGGGCTCCGGCACGCACGGCTCCCGAGCCCCGTCGGCCGGAGCCCCCGGCGCCGCGGCAGCCCGAGCCGGTCCGTCAGCCGGAGCCGGTCCGTGAGTCGGAGCCGGTCCGTCAGTCGGAGCCGGTCCGTCAGTCGGAGCCGGTCCGTCAGTCGGAGCCGACCGCGCCCCCGGCCACGACGCCCGCGCCCACCCCGCCCGCTGCCCCCCAGCAGCCCGCGGTCCAGACCCCTGTCACGCAGCCGCCCGCCCCGAAGACCGAGCCCCGCCCGGAATCCGAGGCGCCCGCGGCAGCAGACACCCCGGCCGAGCCCGAGGCCGCCCCTGCGGCCCGCCGCACGAAGAAGGGCAAGCCGGTCATGCCCTCGTGGGACGAGGTTCTGCTGGGCGTCCGCGGCCAGCGCTGAGGCCCGCGCGTGACGCCTGTTCGCGCGCGGAACTCGCATCCGGCGCGCGGACGCGAGCCACCGGGTGTCCGAGAATACGGGCACGGCGACGGTCAGGGTGAACCGGCTGCTAGCCCAACAGGCCGAGCAGCAGCACCACCCAGGCCACGCCCAACCCCACCGTCGCGCCCAACGCCGGCCAGCGCCAGAACGGCGTGCGGCGCACCAGCCACAGCGACGGGGACAGGCCCAGCCCCACCAGCAGGTTGGCCGGCACCCACAGCAGCCCGAACGCCTCGGCGAACGACCGGCTGAGCACCACGTCGGCGATGGCCACGAACACGGCGAAGAACGCCGCCACCGCGAGCCCTGTGGACCACGGCGTCGGCCCGACCGGTTCCGGCGCCAGCCGCGGGATCGGCCCCGTGACCGCGCCCACCTGCACCGACTCGACGGCGCCGGTGACCGGGTCGATCAGGTCGACCGGCCGGCCCAGGACGTCCGCCACCCGCGAGGCGAGCTGCCGGCCGCGGCGACGCACGAGCTGGAGCTCCTCGGCGCGGCCCGACCGGGTGGCGGCCGTGGCGAACGTCGACCACTCCTGCAGCGCGGCCCGCAGGTCACCGGGCAGCTGCGGATCGCCTGGCTGCCGTTCCCCGAGCACGCCGGTCAGCCTACGGGCGACGCCACGGTGTGGAAGGCGACAGCCGCGGCCGTTGCCACATTGAGAGAGTCCACGCCCGAGGCCATGGGGATCCGGACCCGGACGTCCGCGGCGGCGAGAGCCTCGTCGGTCAGGCCGGGGCCCTCCGCACCCAGCAGCAGCGCCACCCGCTGCCCCGCCAGCCCGGCCCGGGCCAGCGGCACGGCATCCGCCGAGGGCGTCAGGGCGGCCACCGTCAGGCCCGCGGCCCGCAGGAGGTCCAGCGAGGCGGGCCACGGACCCGTCAGCGTCGTGAACGGCACGCGCAGCACGTGCCCCATCGACACCCGCACGCTGCGCCGGTAGAGCGGGTCCGAGCACCGGGGGCCCAGCAGCACCCCGTCGACGCCGAGCGCGGCGGCGTTGCGGAACAGCGAGCCCAGGTTCTCGTGGTCACCGACGCCCTCCAGCACCGCGAGCACCCTCGCCGTGCGGAGCAGCTCGGCCAGGTCGGGAGCGGGTGCCCGGTCCGCGACGGCGAGCACACCGCGGTTGAGGTGGAAGCCCACGACGGTCGCCATCGTGTCCGCGTCCGTGGCGTAGGCGGGCACGTCGTGGACGCGGAGGTCCTCGGCCAGCTCGTCGATCCGCCGGGGCACCCCCAGCACCGACCGGATCGGGTACGGAGAGTGAAGCAGCCTGCGCACCACGACGACACCCTCGGCGATCACGAGGCCACGGCCGCCGGGACGGTCGGGGCGCCGGTCGGCCTCGGTGAGGTCGCGGTAGTCGTCCACACGGGGGTCGGTCGCCTCGGCGACGGGAGTGATGGTGGCCACGACTCCGCATCGTCCCAGGCCGGGTCGTGTGCGACACGGGTGCCACTCGGCCCCGTCATCCGGACAGCCGTAGCGGCGGGATCACTCGTATGTCACGGTGGACAGCCCGCCCGATCGGGCGAACGTACGCGGGATCGGGAGGACACGATCGCCATGGCCCGCGGGCAAGGAGGCAGTACCTACATGGGCCAGGACGTCGACCGGACCACGTTCAGTCGACGCGATCGGCAGCTCTACCGGGTGAAGGTCCAGCAGTGCCTCGACACCCTGGCCGTGATGCTCCGCGAGCACACCTTCGCGCGCGACGAACCGATGACCGGCATCGAGGTGGAGCTCAACCTCGTCGGCGACGACCTCGCCCCGTCACTGTCCGGGGACGACGTCCTGCACGCCATCGGCGCCGCGGAGTTCCAGTCCGAGCTTGGCCGCTGGAACCTCGAACTCAACATGCCGCCCCGGCTGCTGCCCGGCGACGAGTGGCGACACCTCGAGCTGCAGCTGCTCGGGGAGCTGGCCAAGGTCCGCAACTCGGCCCGGGAGTGCGGCTCGCAGCTGGCGGTGATCGGCATCCTGCCCACCCTGGAACACCAGCACCTCGTCGTGGAGGCGCTGTCCACCGACCGCCGCTACGTGCTGCTCAACGAGCAGATGCTCAGCGCCCGCGGTGAACCGATCCGGCTCGACATCGCCGGCGACGACCCGTCCGGCCGGCACTCCATCGCACCCGATCACCTGCAGGCCGACTTCGACTCCATCGCCCCCGAGGCCGCCTGCACGTCGATGCAGCTGCACCTGCAACTGCACCCGGACTCGTTCGCGAGCTACTGGAACGCCGCGCAGTGCCTCGCGGGCGTGCAGCTGGCCGTCGGCGCGAACTCGCCGTTCCTGATGGGGTCGCGGCTCTGGGCGGAGACGCGCATACCGCTGTTCGAGCAGTCGTGCGACGTCCGGTCGGTGGAGCTGCGCAACCAGGGCGTTCGGCCACGCGTGTGGTTCGGGGAACGCTGGATCACCTCCGTGCTGGACCTGTTCACCGAGAACGGCCGCTACTTCCCCGGGCTCATGCCCGTCACCGAGGACACCGACCCGATGGCCGAGCTGGAGGCCGGTCGGGTCCCCGAGCTCGACGAGCTGCGGCTGCACAACGGCACGATCTGGCGCTGGAACCGGCCCGTGTACGACATCGCGGGCGGGGTGCCGCACGTCCGCGTGGAGAACCGGGTGCTGCCCGCGGGCCCCACGGCCGTCGACATGGTGGCCAACGCGCTGTTCTTCTACGGCCTGCTGCGCGTGCTCGTCGAGGCCGAGCGGCCGCTGTGGAGCTCGATGTCGTTCGAGGCCGTGGAGGAGAACTTCACCACCGCCGCCCGCCACGGGCTGGGCGGCCCGCTGTACTGGCCGGGCTCGGGCTGGATCCGCCCCGACGAGCTGGTGCTGCGCAAGCTGCTCCCCCAGGCCGCCGACGGGCTGGCGCGCTGGGGCGTGGACCCCGACGTCATCGACCGCTACCTGTCGGTGATCGAACGCCGCTGCGCCACCCGGCGCACGGGCGCCGCCTGGCAGGTGGACATGGTGGCCGCGCTCGAGGAGCGCGGCGCCGACCGCCCGGCCGCCCTGCGCGGCATGCTCGCCCGCTACCTGGAGCTCTCCGAGGCCAACGAGCCCGTCCACGACTGGCCGCTGACCTAGTCGCGGGACCCGATCGTTCGCGATCGCAAAGCGTTCTCCCGTTCCGCCACGGGACGCCCCGGACCGCTCCTACTGTCGGTCCCGATCCGCTCGACCCCACCCGGTGATCGCATCCACGGCCTACGCCGTGGATGTGGTTCCACATGCCCGCAGACGGGGGAACCATGCCTCGACGTCCCGCTCAGCCGCCCCGCCGGCCGGTACTCCGGTGACGGCCGTGGCCCGCTTCCGCCTCTTCGGGCGCCCGACGGCCGGTCCGGCGCGTCCCGCCCCGCACGGTGCCGCACCCCGTGGTTGGGCTCCCCCCGGGTCCGTTCCGCCTGGCTCCGCACCACCCGGATCTGCGCCACCGGGATCTGCGCCACGCGGATCTGCGCGGCCCGGGCCGGGGTGGGGCGTTGCTCCTCCCGTCGGGGCGGGCGCGCCGTGGCCGGGACCGGCCACCCGGTCCGCGCGGCCGGCCGGGGCCGACCTCGACCCGCCCACCGATCCCCACGGCTTCCCGCCGGTCCCGGCCGACGGTTACTGGTCGGGCCCCACCCCGGCCCGCACCCCAGATCCGGCCGAGGCCTCGGCGCTGGCCGGGGCGTTCGCCGTCGACTACCTGTCGTGGGACGAGGACGACCCGACCCGCCGCGGCCGCGTCCTGCTCGACTACCTGTCCTCGGCCGGCAGCGACCCCGCCCGCCTCGGCTGGTCCGGGGTGGGCCGCCAACGCGCGGAGTTCGCGCTACCGGGGCTCGTGCACCCCGACGGCGACGGGCGCGTGCTCGTCGACGTCCGGGTGCGCGTCACGCCCTACCGGTCGGTCGGCGACCACACATCCGAGACACCCGATCCCGCCGAGCCGGATCCCCCGGTCGCCGGGTCACCCGCGGCGGCCCCCGCCCCCACCGGGCGGGGCTGGCGCAGCCTCGCCTCGTGCTGGATCCGGCTGTCGGTGCCCGTCACGTTCAACGGCAGCAGGCTCGTCGTCGATGCCTGGGAGGAGACGCTCGGCGAGCACGCACCGCCCCCGGCCCTGCCCGTCCCCCGGCCGCACGAGCACGCGCTCGCCGACGACGACCCGCTCGTCGAGCCCGGCGTCAGGGGTGGACGGTGAGCCGCCTGCGGGTCCCGGTGGTCGTCGGGCTCGGACGCGGCGTCGGCACGAGCACCGTCGCGGCCGCGCTGCACGCCCACGAGGGCGACCACCGCGATCCGACCGCCGACGTCGTGGTCTGCGCCGATCCGGAACGGGCCGCCGCGGTCCTCACCGACCGGTCGGGCCGGCTGCCGCTGCTGGCCCTCACGGGCGACGGCGGGTACCCGCGGCCGCGGGTGCTGCAGTCCCGGTTCGGCGCTGTGGTGCTGCTGCCGCGCGTCGAGCGCTGGGTCGGGCTCGGCCGTCCCGCCGACGAGCTCGCGACGCTGCTCGGCCAGCCCTTCGACCACCTGCCCCGGCCCCTGCAGGAGTTCACCGGGGCGTTGCGGCTGCTGGCCGGCGCGCTCGTGCGGTCCGGGCAGCTCACCGACCCGGCGCCGCCGCGGGCCCTGCGGCCGCGGGCAGTGGCGCTGTGGCGCGGGCTGCAGCCCGTCGAACGGATCGCCGTGGCCCGGCCCGTGCTGCCGGCGGCCCGTCCGGAGGACGCCTGGGACGACGACACGCTCGAGGCCGCGGGCGCCGGGCGGGCGGGGTGAGCCGTGCCGCTCACGGTCTCGCTCGGGCGTCTGGCCACGCTCGCCCTGGCGGCGGCCACCGGCGTGGTCCTGCTGGGCTCCCCGCCCGCCCGGGCCGCCGACCCGGCCCCCGCCACGTCCGGGGTGGACGCGGCCACGCTGCCCGCCCTGGCGCGCGAGTCGTTGCCACTGATCGTCGACCTGACATCCACGGGCTGTCCCGAGCTGCCGCCCGTGTGGGTGGTGGCGCAGGTGCAGGCCGAGTCCGGATGGGATGCCGGGCTGCACTCCGACGAACCGGGCGGTCCGGCCGGGCTCTACCAGTTCGGGCAGCGCAACTGGATCGCCGCGGGCGGCAGGGCATGGGCGTCGGATCCCCCGGGGGCGGACGCCGACGTCCTCACGGCGGCGGCGCACCTGAAGATCGCGGTGCCGTGGGTCTGCGCGAACCTGCGGGCCGTCACCGCCCACCTCAAGGCCACGGGCAAGACCACGGCCCCGCTCGACGCGATGCTGGTCTGCCACATCGCGGGCTGCGGGCGGGTCACCGGCAGCAGGACGGGGATCCCGACGGCGGGCGAGGCCGGTTGCGCCGCGCGCTGCGCGCAGGTGATCGGGCGCTACATCGATGCGGTGCACGGCAACCTGAAACGGTTCGCCGCTCCCCCGGTCGCACCCCCTCCGCCTGCCGCTCCGGCCCCCGCCCAGCCCGCGGCACCCGCCGCGTGGAACGGCGGCGCTACGGGTTGCCGACCGGGCCAGGACCCGACACGAAAGGGCGGTTGCCTCACCGGGGCCACGCGCCACGGGCTCGACGCCGTGTCCGCAACGTTCGGGGGCTGGAAGAACGGCCCGCTGATCCACAACACCGGTTGCTGGGACGCCCACGCCTGGAACCCCACCAGCGACCACTCCAAGGGCAAGGCCTGCGACTTCATGGTCACCACGCCGGGCACGTTCGCCAAGGGCGCCGAGCTCGACCACGGCTGGACCATCGCGAAGTGGTTACGCGCCAACGCCGGCCCGTTGCAGGTCAAGTACCTGATCTGGCAGGGGCGCTACTGGGATCCGAGCGTCAAGGACCAGGGCGGCAGCTGGGGCCAGGCCTACACGGGCGGCGGCGTCTACAACGTCCGCGATGCCACCGGCGGCCACTACGACCACGTCCACGCCAGCTTCCGGGAGTGACGCCGTGAGCCGAACCCTCCTGCGTCCCGTGCTCGCGGCCGGCGCCGCCGTCGTGGTCGCCGTGCTGGCGCTGCTGCTGGTCGGTGCGGCCGGAGCGCTTCAGGCCCCGCCGTCCTCCGACCCGCCGCTGGGCGCCGCGCTGAGCGACGAGGACCGTGCCGCGCTCGGAGCGGTGCCCGCCGAGCGCGGAGCGCCACCCGCCGCGGCGGACCCGGGCGTCGACCTCACCGACCCCGAGGCCGTCGCCCGCGCCTACCTCGCCGCCGCCCACTCCGTCGCACCCGGCGACGCCGGCCGCACCCAGCTGCGGGCGGCGGGCTACGCGGTGCCGGGCAGTACGGCCGCGGCCGTCGGCGTCGTCGTGCTGGATCCGCCGCCCGCGGGTTCGCTGCGCACCGCCACCGTCACCGCCCTGGAGCTGGTGGCCGCCGATGCGGGCGGCACCCGGCGCGGCTACCGCGCCGAGGTCGGCACCGCCACCGGCCCGCCCGGCGGAGCTCTGGCCGTCGACCTCGTCACGAGCCGGATCGTGCTGGCCCGCCAGGCCGACGGCCGGTGGCTCGTGGCCGCCGAGAACCCCGACCTCCCCACGGGGGAGGACTGATGCGACAACCGGCTGAGGAGCACCCCCGATGACCATCGCCGAGATCGAGGAGCTGATCCGGAAGTACATCTCGACGGGGATCGCGGTGGTGGTGGTCCTGGTCGCCCCGGGCACCGCGATCGACAAGGCGGCGCTGCCCCCCGGGTCTCAGGTGGTCACGGTGGAGCCCTCCAGGCCCGGCACGGCCCCGAGCACCCGTCCCACCCCCGCGCCGGACAGTGGCGGATCCGGCGACCGGACGGGGGCGGGAGGTAGCGACCCCGGAGCCGGCGACCCGCCGTCGACCGGCGGTGACGGTGCCGGGTCCGGGTCCGGCCAGGGGCCGGGGTCCGCCCAGGGCTCCGGTGGCGGTGCCGGGTCCGGCTCGGACTCCGGCACCTCCGGGCCGGGCTCGCACTCGGGTACCGCATCCTCCGGGTCCGACTCCGGCACAGGTTCGGACTCGTCCGGATCCGGCTCATCCGGTTCCGGATCGGACTCGGACTCCGGCTCTCACTCAGGTCCCGGTTCCGGCTCTGACTCCGCCTCTGGCTCTGGGTCGAGCTCCGGATCCGACAGCTCGAGGTCCGGTTCCGGCTCCGGCTCCGGCTCCGGCTCCGGCTCCGGCTCCGGCTCCGGCTCCGGCACAGAATCCGGGCCGAGCTCGGGGTCCGGAGCCGGCGGCTCGGCTTCCGACTCGGCGTCGGGATCCGGCTCGGGTTCCAGCGGCGGGTCCGGCTCCAACAGCGGGCCCGGCTCCAACAGCGGGCCCGGCTCCAACAGCGGGTCCGGCGGGACCGCGTCCGGCACCGGCTCGTCGTCGGCCACCACCGACGGCACCACCGCTGCCGCGACACTGGGCTGGGGCGCCCCCAACCGGGAGGACGACTTCAGTTCCGGCGCGGGCCAGTGGAGCATCTACGACGGTCCGGGGCACGGGGGTCAGGGCAAGCGGTCGCCCTCGGCCGTCTCCACCGCGGGCGGCGTCCTGACCATCACCGGCGACTCCTCCGGCACCACCGCCGGCATGGCGTGGAACCCCGGGCAGAAGTACGGGCGCTGGGAGGGCCGGGTCAAGGCCCCGGCCAGCGACCCGTCCTACAACGCGCTGCTCCTGCTGTGGCCGGACGCGGAGAACTGGCCGTCGGGAGGCGAGGTCGACTTCATGGAGATGTCGGACCCCTCGCGGCAGGAGACCAACATGTTCCTGCACTACGGGGCCGACAACCAGCAGCTCAACGGCAAGGTGCAGGTCGACGCGACGCAGTGGCACAACTGGGCGGTCGAGTGGACCCCGGACGCGATCACGGCCTATGTGGACGGGAAGGAGTGGTACCGCACCACCGACAAGAACACGTTCCCGCCCGGTCCGATGCACCTGTGCATCCAGCTGGACTGGTTCCCCCAGGGCGGCGGTGCGAAGGAGTCGACGATGCAGGTCGACTGGGTGCGTCAGTACCCGGTGGACGGCGGCGGCTCCTCCGGTGGCGGCACCTCCGGCTCCGGCACCGGCAGCACGCGCACGGGTCAGCAGTCGGGCAGCAACTCCGACGGCGGCTCCGGCGGCACCGACCCCACCGCCGGTGTCCGCAACATTCTGCGACGCATGTTCTCCTGGGGCTGAGCCGTCCGGGGGGATGCTCTCAGCGAGTGCACAGTGGCCACTCCCTAGGGTGACCACCGTGTCCGACACACAGCAGCTGAGCACGCCCGATTCGTCCCCGACCGGCCCTCCCCCCGGCCGCCGGCGAGCCGTGATCATCGTGCTGGCCGTCGCGTCCGTCGTGGCCCTGATCGCGATCACGCTCACCGTCGTGCGCGACGGCACCCGCCAGACCGGATCCGCCACCCACGGCACGGGCGGCCCGCAGAACCCGCAGCACAGCACCACCCTCGCCCCGGACACCAGCTCGGACACGCAGGCCGCCGTGCGGGGCCACTGGCCGCTGAAGATGAGCGACGACTTCAACGGCACGTCGCTCAACACCGCGACGTGGAGCCCCTACAGCGGCCCCACCACCGACAACGTCGGGCGCAACAACCCCGCCAACCTGTCCGTGGGCGACGGCGTGCTGACGATCAACAGCCACAAGGACCAGTCCGGTGGCCTGTCGTGGTACCCGGGGCAGAAGTACGGGCGCTGGGAGGTCAGGGCCCGCTCCGAGGCGGGCGCGGGCTACGGCCCGGTCATGCTGCTGTGGCCGGACGCGGAGGACTGGCCCGAGGGCGGGGAGATCGACTTCCTCGAGATGCCGAAGCCCGAGCGCAAGATCGCCAAGTTCACCGTGCACTACGGCTCGGACAACAGCCAGAACGGCGTCGACGTGCCCGGCGACTTCACCCAGTGGCACAACTACGCGGTCGAGTGGACGCCCGACCACATCGCCGGCTTCATCGACGGCCAGGAGATCTTCCGCACCACCGACAAGGACCAGATCCCGCCGCGCCCGATGCACCTCGCGATCCAGCAGGACGTCGGCCCGTACGGCGACGACTGGATCCCGGCCCGCAACGCCCAGACCCCCGAGTCCGTCGGCTTCCAGGTCGACTGGGTGCGCATCTACGGCCTCTGACCCCGGTGATCGCGATCCACCGCACGATGCGGCCCCACCGAGGGCGCTGACGTGCGGCGGAGGTCGATCATGCGCCGGCCGCCTCTCGGGTGATCGCCACGCGACCACGGCGATCATGGGTCGAGCCCGCACGGGCCGACCTCCAGCAGCTGCACGACGGCGAGAGCGGGCACGCGACCACCACCCGCCCCATGATCACCACCCAGGGGCCAGGAACCGTGTCCGATCCGGTCCGGCGTCCCCGCACGTCGATCACGGACCGCGTCGCGGGCCCGGAACGCGAATCGGGGTCCTGGCCTGCCGGCCAGGACCCCGATATCGTTCCCCGAACTGACGCGCCGCTCCCACCACGAAGCGACGTCTATGAGGTTAGCCTAACCACTCTTCCGAGGCAAGGGGTCCCGTGGCCGAATCCGCGCAGCCGAGCCCTCCGCCACTGCCGCCCCGGTTCAACCAGGTCACCACCCTGCTCGCGGTGGGCACCGCGCTATGGATCGTCGCGGCCGTCGTCGCGGCACTGGTCCGGCCGCCCGACATCGTGCTGCTCACCTGCGTGGTCGGGGCGGTCCTCGGTGGCGTCGGCTACAGCGTCTTCGCCTGGCAGCGGTCCGCCGCGCGGCGCGGCTCCCGCACGGCGCAGCGGGGCCTGCAGTGACCGCCTAATCTCACGTCCATGACCGACCGACCCACCGCCGTCGTCACCGGAGCCAGCTCCGGCATCGGCGCCGCCACCGCCCGCGCACTGGCCAGATCCGGCTTCCACGTCGTCCTCGGCGCCCGCAGGGTGGACCTCTGCGCCGAGATCGCCGCCCAGATCGACGGCACCGCCCTGCGCCTCGACGTCACCGACGCCGAGTCCGTGACCGCGTTCGCGGCCGCCATCCCGCAGGCGTCGCTGCTGGTGAACAACGCCGGCGGCGCCAAGGGCCTCGAACCGGTCGCCGACGCCGACGAGGACGCCTGGCGCTGGATGTTCGAGACCAACGTGATCGGGACGCTGCGGGTGACCAAGGCCCTGCTGCCTGCGCTGATCGCCTCGGGTGACGGGTACATCATCACGGTCACGTCGATCGCGGCGCTGGAGCCCTACGACAACGGAGCGGGCTACACCGGCGCCAAGCACGCCCAGGCGATGCTGCACCGCACACTGCGCGGCGAGCTGCTGGGTCAGCCGGTGCGGCTCACCGAGATCCTTCCGGGCATGGTCGAGACCGACTTCTCCCTCGTCCGCTTCGACGGCGACGCCGAGAAGGCCGCGAACGTCTACAAGGGCATCACGCCGCTCACCGCCGACGACGTCGCCGACGTGATCGCGTTCGCCGCCACGCGGCCGAGCCACGTCAACCTGGACCAGATCGTGCTCAAGCCCCGGGCCCAGGCGAACGCGATGCGCGCGTACCGGGAGTCCTGAGCGGTCAGACGGTGTCCTCGCTGCGGCGGTGCTCGTCGGCACCGTCGGCGGGGGCCTCGCCGTCGACGGCACCCTCGACGCGTTCCTCGGACTCCCGCAGGATCGCGTCCTCCTGGGCCTCCGGACTCTCGGAGCTGGTCTCGGAACGGTGGTCGGGTGTCATGCCGGGCCCGTGGTCGGGTGTCATGCCGGGCCCGTACCCGTGGGCCCGGCCCGGCAACCACCCAGCTGGTCAGAGCGCCGAGAGCGCCTTCCACTTGTCCCAGCTCAACGTCCAGTCCCAGATGTCACCGTCACGGGCCGAGAGCTGTATCGGCGTGTTGGTGACCTCGACCGGGTCGCCGTAGAGCGCGGTGTCGTAGTAGGCCTTGGCGTTGTCGATCGAGAGGTTGACGCAGCCGTGGGTGACGTTCGCCGAGCCCTGCGCGGCCGCCGAGTTGGGGTTGGCGTGGATGAACTCGCCGTTGTTGCTCATCCGCACGGCCCACTTCTCGACGCTGTCGTAGCCGTACTGCTGGCTGACCATGCGCTTGTCGGTGAACTTCTCGCTGACGACGTGGACGCCGGAGCGGGTGTTGCGCTGGGGGTCGGACGCCAGGCCGTAGCTGGCCGGGAAGTCGAAGACCTGCTGGCCGTCGCGGATGACGATCATGCGGAAGCTCTTGGCGTCGGCCTTGACGATCTGGGCCCGGCCGATCTGGAACGTCGAGGTGAGGTTCGCGGCGCCCACCGCGCCGCCGCCGTAGAACACGTCGCGCAGGTTCGCGGTGACGGTGACCTTCGTGTTGGCCGGCCAGTAGACCTTCGGCCGCCAGTCGACGCGGGAGCCGCCACCCTCGTCGGGCAGCCAGCCCCACGCGCCCTCGACGGGCACGGACGTCTCGACCTTCAGCGCCCGCTCGGCGGCGGCGCGGTCGGCGACGTGGTCGTTGAACTGGATGCGAATCGGCGCGGCGATGCCGACGGTGCGGCCGTCGCCGATGTTGATGGTGCCGCGGATGCGCTTGCTCGGCTTCGTGGTGGCGAACGACCCCTGCAGCGGCACGGCCGCCCCGTTCGCACCGGTGGCGCTGCCGCCCCACGTGTAGGAGGCGCCGTAGGCGAGCGGCGCGGTGCTGCTCCACACCGTCTTGTCGGCGTTGAACTCCCCCGCGACGGGCTTGCCGTCGTCGTCGGTGAGGGTGACGCTGTCGAACGCGCCGTCCCTGACCGTGGCCGTCGCCTTCGTGGCCGGCTGCACCCCGGCGGCCCCCGCGGCCGGCGTGTAGCTGATGACGGCGGCCGGAGCCGTGACGGCGGCGGGCTGCGCGGCGGCGGGTACGGCGATCGTGGTGCGCCCGCCCTCGGCGGTGGCCGCGGTGACCACCCCCAGCGAGCCGACCGCGATCACGGCCAGTACGAGCAGGATGCGTCGCATCGTCGAGTACTCCCCCTTGTGAAACCTGTCCCGTGGAGAGAAGACGCCTCGAACGCTCCCCGGTTGCCTCCGGGCGCCTCCACGGTACGGACGAAGGCTACGCGACCGTCACAGAACGCATCCGACCAGGACGGGCTCGGCAACCAGCTCGATCCCGAACGCGGTACGCACGCCGTCGCGCACCTCGCGGGCGAGAACCAGCAGGTCAGCGGTGGTGCCGCCGCCCCTGTGGGTGAGGGCGAGAACGTGCCGGCCCGACAGCGCGACGCGCCCGCCCGGCCCGGCGTGCCCGCACCCGAACCCCGCGTGTTCGATCAGCCACGCGGCCGGCAGCTTCACCCGATCGGCCCCGGCCGGCCACCGCGGGGAGTCGGCGGGCGCCGCGTCCTCGGGCACCACCGGGTTGGTGAAGAAGGAGCCGGCGCTCCAGGTGTCGAGGTCGTCGGCGTCGAGCACCATGCCCTTGCCGCGTCGCAGCCCCAGCACGGCGTCGCGGGCGACGGCCGCGGGCACCCGCTCCCCCTGCTCGACGCCCAGCGTCCGGGCCAGTTCCGCGTACCGGATCGGCGCGCTCACCCCGTCGCCGGGCAGCACGTAGCGGACGCGCAGCACGACCGCGTCGTCACGCCCCTTCAGGACGCTCGTCCGGTAGCCCAGGCCCAGCTCGGCGGCGGGCACGTGCTCGCGGATCGCGCCGGTGTGCCGGTCGTAGAGGTCGACGTCGAGGAGCAGGTCGGCGATCTCCACGCCGTACGCCCCCACGTTCTGCACGGGCGTGGCGCCGACGCGGCCGGGGATGCCCGAGAGGCACTCGAGCCCGCCGAGGCCGTCGGCGACGCAGGCGGCGACCAGGCCGTCCCAGTCCTCCCCCGCCTCCGCGGTGAGCACGACGGTGCCGTCGGGCCTGCGCTCGACCCGCCGTCCCGTGCTGGCGACCCGCACGACCAGGCCCGGCCAGCCCTCGTCGGCGATGACGACGTTGGATCCCCCGCCCAGCAGGAGCACGGGCTCGTCGGCCGTGCGCAGCGCCTCGACGACGACGTCGGCGCTCGGGGCATCGACGAAGCGGTGGGCGGGACCGCCCAGGCGCAGGGTCGTGAGGGGGGCGAGAGGGGTGGCCACGGCAGGAACGTGCACGGGCACGAAGGTAGCCTCCCCCCATGTCACGGCAGAGCGAGTACCGGTCCACGTCGCAGTTCACGGCGGACCAGGTCTACGCGGTGATGGTCGACCCCGACTACCTGCGCACCCGCCTCGCGACCATCGGCGGCAAGGACGCGGCGCTCCTGGACCACACGGCCGACGCCGACGGGGCCCGGTTCCGGGTGAGGCAGGGTCTCGAGTCGAAGGACCTGCCGCCGGTGGTCCGCAACTTCCTCAACGGCGACATCGTCATCGAGCGCACCGAGACCTGGACGCGCAAGGAGCCCGGCCGATTCGACGGCGAGGCCCAGGTGCTGATCAAGGGCACCCCGGCGTCCGCGGCGGGCGGCATGCGGCTGCGCGACCTCGACCCGATGCTGAGCGAGCTGGTGGTGCGCACCGACGTCACGGTCAAGGTGCCGATCATCGGCGGCAAGATCGAGAGCGTGGTGGCCGAGCAGGTGAAGGAGCTGCTGCGCATCGAGACGGAGTTCACGCTCGACTGGCTGGCCACGCACTGATGGAACCGTCGTCCGAACGGCGTTACGTCGTCACCCTGAGCTGCCCCGACACCACGGGCATCGTGGCGAGCATCTCCGGGTTCCTCGCCGACGCGGGCGGCTGGATCGTCGAGGCCGCCTACCACTCCGACCCCACCACCGGCTGGTTCTTCACCCGCCAGGTGGTGCGCGCCGACTCGCTTCCCTTCGACGCCGACGAGCTGCGCCGCCGGTTCGCCGACGTGGCGGCGGGCATCGGGCCCGAGGCGCGCTGGAAGGTCACCGACACCGGCGTCCCCAAGCGGGCCGTGCTGCTGGTCAGCAAGGAACCGCACTGCCTGCACGACCTGCTCGGCCGCATCACCGCGGGCGAGCTCCCCGTGCAGCTCGACGCCGTGATCGGCAACCACGAGACGCTCGGCGACGTCGTCCGCGCCCACGGGGTGCCGTTCCACCACGTGCCGTTCCCCGCCGACGGCAAGGAGGCGGCGTTCGCGGAGCTGCGCAAGCGGGTGGAGGAGCACGAGCCGGACGCGATCGTGCTGGCCCGGTTCATGCAGATCCTGCCCGCGGAGTTGTGCGAGGCCTGGGCCGCCCGGGCGCTGAACATCCACCACAGCTTCCTGCCGTCGTTCGTCGGCGCGCGGCCCTACCACCAGGCCCACGCCCGCGGCGTCAAGCTGATCGGCGCCACCTGCCACTACGTCACGGCCGACCTCGACGCCGGCCCGATCGTCGAGCAGGACGTCATCCGCGTCGACCACGGCGACACCGCGCTGGACATGGTGCGCCGCGGCCGCGACATTGAACGTCTCGTGCTCTCCCGCGGCCTGCGCTGGCACCTCGAGGACCGCGTCCTGGTGCACGGCAACAAGACCGTCGTGTTCCGGTAGGCGGCTGCCGCCACCCGTGCAGTGGCCCCCGACCCGCGTCGGGCGGAACCGCAGCGGCACCGAGAACGTCTCGGCGAACACCTCAGGGGTCTTCCAGGAACCGGCCGCGATCGCGAGACACGCGGGAGGATCCATCCCGGCAGGGGCGCCGGGCTGCCCCGGCCGCTGTGGCCCGACGGGGTACTCGCGGCGCAGCGCGAGCCGCCGCGCGTCATCCGGCTGACCGGTCATCGGACTCCTCCTCCAGGGCACGCCGGCGACGTCCGCGACGCAGTTCGGTGTCGAGCGCGTCCAGCCGGGAGGCCGGGCCGGACGGCGGCCGGAGGACGTGCTCCAGCCAGCGCTCCAGCTCGACGATCTCCCGCCGGACCGGCTCGGCGAGCGCGGCGAGGACGAGCACGCGAGATGCGTAACAAAGCAATTACGTAACTGCAAGGTTGCCCACCAACGACGAACGGCACTCTCGTCGGAGAGGTACCGACGAGAGTGCCGTTCGTCTGTGGGGGTCAGGCCGCGGCGGACACCGGGGCCGGCTCCAGGGCCAGCTCCAGCACCTCGCTCACGTCCGCGACCGGGTGGATCCGCAGCTCACCGCGCACCGACTCCGGCAGGTCGTCGAGGTCGGGCTCGTTGCGCTTCGGGATGATCACGTCGGTGAGCCCCGCCCGGTGCGCGGCCAGCAGCTTCTGCTTGACCCCGCCGATCGGGAGCACCTTGCCCTGCAGCGTGACCTCGCCGGTCATGCCGACCGACGCCTTCACCGGACGCCCGCTGGCGAGCGACGCGAGCGCCGTCGTCATCGTGACGCCCGCGCTCGGCCCGTCCTTCGGCACCGCGCCCGCGGGGACGTGCACGTGCAGCTTGCGCGAGGCCAGGTCGCCGGCCATCCCGCGCGAGCGCAGGTAGGACAGGGCGATCGACACCGACTCCTTCATGACGTCGCCCAGCTGACCCGTGAGGATCAGGCCCGGCTCGCCCTCCGAGGACGGCATGGCGGTGGCCTCGATGAACAGCACGTCGCCACCGGCCCCGGTGACCGCGAGCCCCGTCGCCACGCCGGGCACCGAGGTGCGCTCGGCCGACTCCGGCGTGAACTTCGGCCGGCCCAGGTACTTCACCAGGGCATCGGCGTCGACGTGGACCGGCGTCTCGGCTCCGGAGTCGAGCGCCACGGCCACCTTGCGCAGGGTCTTCGCGAGCCCCCGCTCCAGCTGCCGCACGCCCGCCTCACGGGTGTACTCGGCCGCGATCATGCCCAGCGCCACCTCGGAGAACTCGACGTCGGACGGCTCCAGGCCGGCCTTCTCGATCTGCCGCGGCAGCAGGTGGTCGCGCGCGATGGCGACCTTCTCCGCCTCGGTGTAGCCGTCGAGCGTGACGACCTCCATGCGGTCCAGGAGCGGGCCGGGGATGGTGTCGAACGCGTTGGCCGTGGCCAGGAACAGCACGTTGGACAGGTCGAGGTCGACCTCGAGGTAGTGGTCGCGGAACGTGTGGTTCTGCGCCGGGTCGAGCACCTCGAGCAGGGCCGCGGTGGGGTCACCGCGGTAGTCGCTGCCGACCTTGTCGATCTCGTCGAGCAGCACGACCGGGTTCATCGAGCCCGCCTCGCGGATGGCCCGCACGATCCGGCCGGGCAGCGCGCCGACGTAGGTGCGCCGGTGGCCGCGGATCTCGGCCTCGTCGCGGACGCCGCCCAGGGCGACCCGGACGAACTTGCGGCCCATGGCCCGCGCCACGGACTCCCCCAGCGACGTCTTGCCGACGCCGGGAGGACCGACGAGCGAGAGCACCGCGCCGGAGCCGCGGCCACCGACGGTGCCGAGACCCTTGCGGTCACGACGGGCCCGGACGGCCAGGAACTCGATCAGCCGCTCCTTGACGTCGTCGAGGCCGGCGTGGTCGGCATCGAGGATCGCCCGCGCGGCCCGGAGGTCGTCGTTGTCGGTGGTGGTCTCGTTCCAGGGGATGTCCAGAACGGTGTCGAGCCACGTGCGGATCCAGCCCACCTCGGGGCTCTGGTCCGACGCGCGCTCCATCTTGCCGACCTCGGTGAGGGCGGCCTTGCGGACGTCCTCGGGCAGGTCGGCGGCCTCGACGCGCGTGCGGTAGTCGTCGGCACCTTCCGGCTCGTCGTCGCCCAGCTCCTTGCGGATGGCGGCCAGCTGCTGGCGCAGCAGGAACTCGCGCTGGGTCTTCTCCATGCCCTCGCGGACGTCGCTCGAGATCTTCTCGGTGACCTCCTGCTCGGCGATGTGCTCGCGGGTCCAGCCGATCAGCAGCTCCAGCCGCGCCGTGACGTCGACCTCGGCGAGCAGCTGGAACTTGTGCTCCAGGTCGAGGTAGGACGCCCAGCCCGCGGTGTCGGCGAGCTGGCCGGGGTCGGTGATCTGCTGCACCGAGTCGACCACCTGCCACGCCCCCCGCTGCTGCAGGATGCCGATGACCAGGGCCTTGTACTCCTTGGCCAGCTCGGCGGCCTTGCCCGGGGCGGACACCGTCTCGTCGAGCGGCGTGGCCTCCACCCACAGGGCCGCACCGGGACCGGTGACTCCGGACCCGATCTGCGCGCGGCCCTCGCCGCGCACCACGGCCGCCTTCTCCCCGTTGGGGAGCCTGCCGACCTGCTCGAGGACGGCGATCGTGCCCACGGCGGCGTACTTGCCGTCGGGGCGGGGAACGATGATGACCTTGCGATCGGCGCTGTTGCCCGCGTCGACCGCTGCCTGGATCTCCGGCTCGTCGAGCCGGACGGGAACCACCATGCCGGGCAGCACCACCGAGTCGGCGAGCGGAAGCACCGGCAGCTTCAGCGTCTCTGTCATGCCCGGGACAACGCTTACACCGTTGACGTCATTCCAGTGCTCAAGTAAATCCGCTGCGAGCGAACGCAGGAACTATGAGCCTGGTCGACTCAACGGGCGAGGCCCTCGGTGACTTCCGCGTGCGCCAGTCGCGCGGCCAGCGCCCCGGGGAGGGCCAGCTTCGAGCCGCGGATGCCGCTGCCGATCACCACCGCGTCGGCGGCGGCGACGGCCGCGTCGACCAGCAGGGGCCAGTCGTCGGGCAGGCCGACCGGCGTGATGCCGCCGTACTCCATGCCGGTGAGCGACACGGCGTCGTCCATCGGCGCGAAGGACGCCTTGCGGGCGTTCAGGCGCTTGCGGACCAGGCCGTTGACGTCGGCGCGGGTGGTGGCGAGCACCAGGCACGCCGCGTAGCTGGTGAGCTCACCCCGGCGCCCGGCGACGACCACGCAGTTGGCCGAGCCGTCCAGTGGGGACCCGTAGGCCTCGCAGAACGCGGCCGTGTCGGCCAGGTCGGGATCGATCTCCGCGACGCCGACGAGGGCGGCCTCGGCCGGGTCGAGCAGTTCGAGCGCGCGAGCGACGGGCTTGCCGAGCAGGTCGGGGCGCTCCAGCGCGGGCACCGCCGACAGGGTGCCGAGGACGGGCCAGGTCACCAGCGCTGTCCGCCACCCTGGACGCCGACGATGGCCGGCTTCACGTCGACGATGTAGACGCTGATGGCCACCACACCGGCCAGCCAGAACAGCGTCATGCTGCTGCCGGGGCCCTGGAAGGCGCCGACGACACCCCAGAAACCGGCGTAGGAGACCGACGAGAGCGCGCCGAAGACGGGGATCAGCAGGAGGAAGAACATCGCGGCGCCGGTGATGCCCAGCCAGGCGTTCTTCGTCAGTTTGCCGACGGCGGTGAAGGCGTCGGACCGCTGTCGCAGGGCGTGCACGAACGCGTACCCCGCGACCGGTGCGGCCGCGAGACCGATCGCGAACAACACCAGCGCGTCGAGGTGCTCGAGGACGTTCACGCACTCAGAGTACGTGCGGGGTGGGGTCGAGCACATCCCCGCTCCTGTGAACGCCCGAACACGGCAGCACCCCCGAGGCGCGGGAGGCCTCGGGGGTGCGTGTCGTGCGAGGAGCGGTCAGGAGCCGTTGGTGGTGGTCCGGCGAGCGGCCGGCTTGCGGGTGGCGGTCTTCGGCGCCGTCTTCGGGGCGGTGCGGTTGGCCGTCTTGCGGGCCACGCTGCGGGTCTCGCTGGCCGCCTCGTCGCCGACCGCGTTGATCGTGGCGGCGGCGTCGTCGCCGGCCTCGGCGACGGTCTTGCCGGCGTCCTTGGCGACCTCGGAGACGACCTCGGCCGCCTCGGCGGCGATCTTCTGCGTGCCCTGCGCGACCTTCTCACCGGTGGAGCGCGTCTGCCGCGTCACGGTGGCGAGCGCCTTCTCGGCGACGTCGTGCGCCTCGTCGACAAAGGTGTCGACACGGGCGTCGAGCTGCTCGGTGTAGGTCTCGATCGTCGCGATGGCCTGCTTGACCTGCGGCTGCTTGCGGATCTTGCCCCAGGTCTTCTCGCCGCGCTCGGCGAAGCCGTCGTAGGTGGCCTCGGCCTGCTCGCGCAGGTCGGCGACCAGCTTGCGCAGCTCGTCGGTGTTCAGGCGGCTGGGCAGCTCGGAGACCTGCGTCTGCACGAACTCGCGACGCTCGGCGGCGCGGGTGCGGGCGTCGGTGACGGCCTTGGAGACCGTGGCGACGGCGTAGTCGCCGAGGCCGAGAACGGCCAGCAGCGGCGTGCGGGCGACCTCGGCCTGCTCGGCGACGTTCTGGGCGGCCTGCTCGCGGGCCTTGCGAACGTCCGCGGCGGTGGGCAGGGAAACAGCCATGTCAATCACTCCTGTTCGGTGCCGGCGGCGTTCTCGCGCCGGAAGGTGTTGTAGATGTCGAGGAGCACCTGCTTCTGGCGCTCCGTCAAAGTCGGATCGGCGAACACGGCATCGGTGACGGCGCTCGCCGGCTTCTCCTCCAGGATCCCGGCCTTCACGTACAGGGCCTCGGCGGAGATCCGCAGGCCCTTCGCGATCTGCTGGAGGATCTCGGCGGACGGTTTGCGCAACCCGCGCTCGATCTGGCTGAGGTAGGGGTTGCTGACACCGGCGGTGCGCGCCAGCTGGCGCAGGGAGACCTGCGCGCCTTCGCGCTGGCTGCGGATGTAGCTGCCGATGTCGGTGCTGATGTCACTGACGGCCTGGCCGACGACGTGACCGGCCTGTTCGACCAGCTCGACGGCCTGGCCGACCGGGTTCTCGTTCTTGCTGCCCGTCACGTTCGTTCACCTCCGTCTCGCTGACCTCTCCCAAGCTACCCGCGACTGCTAGCTACAGCAAGCACTCTGCTTGCGCAGGTGGGGTGGCATCCATCACGCCCCACGGAGCGGCGCGAGAGCCCGCGCCCACGCCACCACCTGACCGAGCATGAGGTCGAGCTCCCTCCCGTGGCGCGGTGTCGCGGCGACCTCGGTGTCGTCGAAGTCGGTGAAGATGGACAGGGCCAGAGGTAGTCGATGGCGTTCTTGAGGACACCCGTCGTCGAGTGGTTGTACTCGGGCGTCACGAACACGTAGCCGTCGAAGGCGGCGATCGTCTCGGCCCAGCGCCGGGTGTGCGGCGCGGCGTAGTCCCCGCTCAGCGCCGCCGGCACCGGCTCGTCGAGATGCGGCAGGACGTGCTCGGCCAGGTCGACGACCTCGTACTCGGCGTCGCCGCGCTGCGCGGCCGCCTTCTCGACCCAGCGCGCGATGGCGGCGGCCCGCCGGCCGGGACGGGTGCTGCCGATGACGATGGCGATGCGGGTCATGACCCCTCCTCAGTGGCGGCCGGCGCTGTTCGCGCACGAGCCAGGTGGCGCCCCCAGCGCGGCGAGCGTGGCCGCGGTGAGCGACCAGAACGTGAGCCGGAAGGCGGCGGCGACGCCGGCGGGCAGCGCGCCGGTCAGGATCACGACGAACACGGCGCCGCCGATCGCCCCGCCGACGCGCGACAGGATGGTGATCTGCGAGGTGGCGTCGGGCAGCTGCCGGGCGCTGACGGTGGCGAAGGCCGCCGAGACGGCCGGCATGCCCGAGAGCGCCAGGCCGATGCCCCGCGCCACCATGAGCAGCTCGACCGTCACGACGTCGACGTCGGCGGGCGACAGCGCGAGCGCGACGGTGCTCAGCGTGGTGACGACCAGGACCGCGAGCGTGACGATCCCGCCGCCGTGGCGGTCGGCGAGCCGGCCGGCGACCGGGAAGGTCGCGGCGGCGCCCAGACTGAACGCCGTGAGCAGCAGCCCGGTCTCGACGATGCCCGCCCGGCGCTGGAGCTGGAAGTACAGCGGCATGACGATCAGCCCGCCGAACAGGGCCGCCCCGTTGAACAGCACCTCGAACGACGCCGCCGCGTAGCCGCGGTTGCGGAACAGCCGGAGGTCCAGCAGCGGGGCCGCCGAGCGCAGCGAACGGCGGACGAACGCGAGCAGCGGGGGCACCCCGCCCGCCAGCGGCGGTGCGACGGACGGCGCCAGCAGCGTGCGCGACGCGGCCGCCTCGGTGATCGCGTAGGTCAGCAGCGGCAGCACGACGGCCACCAGGGCGAGCCCCGGCCCGTCCAGGCGGCCCGCTCCCGTCGTGCCCCCCCGCGGCACGGTGCGCAGCCCGACCACCAGGCCGAGCACCCCGGCCGGCACGTTGACCAGGAACAGCCAGTGCCAGGAGGGCTCGCTGATCAGCAGCGCTCCGACGACCGGCCCGACGGCGGGGGCCAGGATCGCCGGCACGCTCGTCGTGGCCACCACGCGTCCCATCCGGCCCGGGCCTGCAGCCTGCCCGAGCACCGTCATCCCCGACGGCACGAGCAACCCGCCCGCGACGCCCTGCAGCACGCGGAACGCAATGAGCCAGCCGATGCCCGGCGCCAGCGCGCAGAGGGCCGAGGTGCCGGTGAACGCCGCCAGCGACCACAGCCACAGCCGACCGGCCCCGACCCGCCTGCTGATCCAGCCGCAGACGGGAAGCGCAGCGGCGAGCGCGAGCAGGTAGCCGCTCTGCACCCACTGCACCGACGCGAGGGAGGCGTCGAGGTCGCGACCGGTGACGTCGAGCCCGACGTTCACCACCGACGTGTCCAGCCCCGCCATGACGCCGCCGAAGGCCAGCACGACGGCCAGCCGCCAGACCGCCGCGGGGATCGCTTCCGTCCGGGTCATTCCCCGCTCCTGTCGTTGGACTTCCAACGCTAGACCGAACAGCGTTGGAAGTTCAACGATCAGCTAGGGTGGGGCCATGGACGACGACCTGCGGGCGGTGATCCCGTCGCGACGGATGTGGGCGCTCCCGTCGTGGCTGCTCAACCAGGCGGCGAGCCGGGCCAACAAGCTGGTCGGGGACGCCTTCGGACGTCCCGGGGCCAAGCGGAACTACGGCGTGCTGGCCGGCATCGAGGAGTTCGGCCCCCTCAGCCAGGCGGACCTGAGCCGCAGGCTCGGCATCGACCGCAGCGACATCGTGGGCGCCCTCAACGAGCTCGAACGCGACGGGCTGGCCGTCCGCGCCCCCGACGAGCGCGACCGCAGGCGCAACGCCATCCGGATCACGCCGGAGGGCGTCGAGGCCCTGCACGCCCTCGACGAGGTGGTCAACCGCGCGCAGGACGCGCTGATGGAGCCGTTGTCGGCCGACGAACGCGCCCAGCTCGAGGCGCTCCTGCAGCGGCTGCTGCGACATCACTACGGCTGGCGACCGGCCGGAGTGGATCTCCCCGAGTAGATTCCGGGCCATGGCCGACGCCCTCCCATCCAGCGGCGAGGACGACGTCGTCGTCCCACCGCCGCGGCTGCTCGAACCCCTCTCCGGGCAGGGGCGGGTGTTCGCGGTGATCGCTGCGGGTGGCGCGATCGGCGCGCTGGCCCGCTACGGCGTCGGCCTCGCCCTGCCGCACGGCACCGGCGCGTTCCCGCTCGGCACGTTCCTGATCAACGTGGTCGGCTGCCTGCTCATCGGGGCGCTGATCGTCGTGATCACCGAGTGGCGGCAGGCCCATCCGCTGGTGCGGCCGTTCGTCGTCACGGGGTTCCTGGGCGGGTTCACCACGTTCTCGACCTACGCCGTGGACTCCGAGCAGCTCCTGGCCACCGGGCGCGTCGGCACGGCCGCCGCCTACATCGCCGGCACGCTCGCCGCCGCGGTGCTCGCCACGTGGGCGGGCATCCGGCTCGCGCGGGCGGTGCACCGGTGATCCCGCTGCTGGTGGTGCTGGGCGCGGCGGTCGGCGCGCCGCTGCGCTACGCCACGGACCGGCTCGTGCAGTCGCGCCACGACACCGGCTTCCCGTGGGGCACGTTCACCGTCAACGTCGTGGGCTCGTTCGTGCTGGGGCTGGTGTTCGGCGCGACGTCCTCCCCCGCCGTGATCGCGCTCGTGGGTACGGGCTTCTGCGGCGCGCTCACCACGTACTCGACGTTCGGCTACGAGACGGTGCAGCTGGCCTCGGGCCGGAGCGCACTGCTCGCGACGTTCAACGCGGTGGGCTCGGTGGTGGCCGGGCTCGGCGCGGCCGGGCTCGGCCTCGCTGTCGGAGGGGCCTTCTAGAGGCCGAGGTGGCGGCCCGGAGCCATCCCCACCGTCCGCCGGAACGCGGCGACGAACGCGCTCGGCGTCGCGTAGCCGACGCGGCGGGCCACCCGCCGCTCCGGCTGGACGTGCTCGCCGAACCACCAGCCCGCGTTCATCGGGAGGGACCCGACGGCGATCGGCCCCTGACCGTCAGACGACATGATCCGTCCTCCGCGCGTGAAGCCGCCACCCTACGGTCGACGCATGCCGATGAACCTGATCCACCGCCGGATCTGCAGCTCGCCGAAGTGGGCCGCCGCCGTGCGGGACCGCATGCCCGGCTTCCTCGCGGGCACGCCGCTGGGCGACGACGTGCTCGAGATCGGCCCCGGCTTCGGGGCCACGACCCGGGCGATGGTGGACCACCTGCCCGCCCTGACCTGCGTGGAGATCGACCCGGCCTCGGTGGAGCGGCTGCGGGCCGAGTTCGGCGACCGCGTGGACGTGGTACTGGGCGACGGCGCCGCGCTGCCGTTCCCGGACGGGCGGTTCTCCGCGGTGGTCTGCTTCACGATGCTGCACCACGTGCCGTCGGCGCAGCAGCAGGACGCGCTGTTCGCCGAGGCCGCCCGCGTGCTGCGCCCGGGCGGGGTCTTCGCGGGGCTGGACAGCCAACCGAGCCTGCGGTTCCGGTTCCTGCACATCGGCGACACCATGACGGTGGTGGACCCCGCGACGCTGCCCGGCCGGCTGGGACGCGCCGGTCTGGTGGACGTGGCCGTGACGCGGGCGCCCGGTCAGGTGCTGTTCAGCGCGTACCGCCCGGTGTGAGCCGCTGCCCACGGGGACCCGGGCCCGGCCGCGGCCGGGTGGGGCCGTGCGGCCGGGCCGGGGGCCGCTGCCCCACCGCCGTCATTCCCATGCCCGCAACCTAGAGCCGAACACCGACAGTTTCACCCCGGAAGGGTCACCCCCCGAAGGCCACCTGCCCCACCGTGTAGATCACGAGCCCGGCCAGCGCGCCCACCACCGTGCCGTTGATGCGGATGAACTGCAGGTCGCGGCCCACCTGGAGCTCCACCTTGCGGGAGGTCTCCTCGGCGTCCCAGCGCGAGACGGTGTCGGTGATCAGCGTGGTGATCTCGCCCCGGTAGTGGCGCACGACGTAGCCGGCCGCGTCGGCGAGCCAGCCGTCGAGCTTGCCGCGCAGCTCCGCGTCGGTGCTCAGCCGGGTGCCGAACGACACGAGTCCGTCGCGCACGCGGGTGCGCAGGGCGCTGGAGGGGTCGGCCGCCGCGTCGAGGATGAGGCCCTTGACCGTGCCCCACGCCTGGCCGATGAACCTCTGCACCTCGGGATGGGCCACGATCTGCTGCTTGATGCGCTCCGCCCGCTCGATGGTGTCGGGGTCGCGCTGCAGGTCGGTGGCGAACTCGACGAGGAACGTGTCGATCGCCTTGCGCAGCGGGTGCTCGGGGTCGGTCTTCACCGCCCACGCGAAGTTCTGCACCTCGAGGAACAGCTTGTCGGCGATGAGGTCGTCGACGAACCGCGGCGACCACGACGGCGCCCGCTCGTGCACGATCCGCAGCACCATCTCCTGGTTGGCCACCACCCAGTCGTAGGCGCGGTCGCACACCAGGTCGACCATGCGGTGGTGCGCCCCGTCGGCCAGCACGCCCTCGAGCACGGTACCCAGCGGAGGCCCGATCGGCTTCTCCATCAGCTTGCGCACGAGCACCTGCTCGATGACGTCCTGGACGTCCTCGTCGCGCAGCACGGTGACGACGCCCCGGGCGGCCGTGGCGAGCTCGGCGGTGATGCGGTCGGCGTTGGCCTCCTGGCCGATCCACGCCCCCACCCGCGACGACACCTCGACGCGGGCGAGCTTGTCGCGCACCACGTCCTCGGACAGGAAGTTCTCCCCGACGAAGTCGCCGAGGCTGTCGCCGATCATGTCCTTCTTCCTCGGGATGATCGCCGTGTGCGGGATCGGGATCCCGAGGGGATGCCGGAAGAGCGCGGTGACCGCGAACCAGTCGGCGAGCGCTCCCACCATGCCGGCCTCGGCCATCGCCCGGACGTAGCCGATCCAGGTGGGGCCGTCGTTCACCTCCCACCAGCGTGAGACCAGGAAGATGGCGGTGGCCACAAGCAGCAGTCCGGTGGCGAGCCGCTTCATCTTCCGGAGGTCGTTAGCCCGGGTGGTGGAGTCGACGTGACCGAACCCGAGCCCGACCTCCACGACCGGACGAGTGCGGGGCGGAACGACACCGATCGGCCCTGTGTCCGCGTCGCCGGACGCGTCCGATCGGGGGGACTGCGAAGTCTGCACGAACCCATAGTGCCCGTCCCCGCGAATGCGAGGTGTTCGGATCGCATGTTCGGCTTCTCCACCGCTGCCCCGCGGCGGAGGGGACGGGCAGCCCGAACCACGGTGCCCGGCTGCCGGTGGACGTGTTCTTCGGGTCCACTCCGGTCGGGGGCAGTGCCTCCCGGAGTCGTGATTGCCCCCACGGCATCGGGAGGTACTCGGCTCCCGCGGTGCCGTCGTGTGTTCTGGCCGGGGTCGGTGGTGATCCACCGACCCCGGCCATGTTGTGGTGGTGCGGCCGCGTCCGGGAAACCTCACGCCGCGCCGCACCACCGGGCACCGGGGTCCTCGGCGCAGCGCGACGGCTGCAGCAGCGAGGACCGAGCCGGAGCCCGGGTCGCGGTCCGCTAGGACCGCATCGCCGCCACCGTCGCGCCGGCGGGCCGCTGGGCGCCCGGGTGCGGGTCGTGGGCGGAGTGCTGTCGAACGGCGTCGACAGCGGCATGGAGGACGACATCGGCGGGCGGCACGCGGTAACCGACCAGCGCGGGCGAGACCCGCCAGTGCACCCAGCCGTCGGGCACCTGCGACGGCGGCGCGAGCACCGCGTCCCCGGCGCCGTGCAGCACGACGCCCCCGGCGGCGGCGAGCTCGACCGGCAGCTCCGCGCCGGCGCTCACGGGGAACCACCAGGTGCCGGAGTCGGTGGCGGCCACGGGGACGACCCGGCCGGTGTCGCGCAGCTGGGCGCAGATCTCCCGACCGGTGACGGCGGGCACCTCGAGGACGTCCAGCGCCCGGCCGGTGATCAGCAGCAGCGTGGTGGCGGTCTGCCCGGCCACGGACCAGCCGTGGTCCTCGAACTCGTGTGCCGCCGCACGAAGCTCCGCGCCGTACACCGCGCGGTAGCTGTCCCAGCCCGACATCCCAACAACCTCCAGTACAGAAATTTCTTCGACCTGCTGTGTTCCTCAACACTCACAGTGCCGGGTCGGGTGCGGAACGACCAGAGGCACGCGGCGACCGCACCCGGCACCGAGACGAGCGGGATCGACCCCCTCGAGGGCCCCCGGTCGGGCGGCCGCCGAGGCACGTGCAGCGGGTGACCGGAACATGACGGTGGGTCGGCGGCTGCTCCATCCGTGCCGATGACCGGTCGTCGCGCATTCGGTTCACGCCCAGCGGCTGGCAGGATCGACGAATGCTGATGACCACCGGCGCCACCGGCTACCTGGGCACCGTGCTCGTCCACCTCCTCGTCCATGAGGGGTACGCGGTGCGGGCGGTGGTGCGCGACCGGGCCCGGGCCGCCGCGCTGCTGCCGTCGGGCGTCGAGCTGGTGGTCGCCGATCTGGACGACGCCGAGGGTCTCCGCCGGGCCGCGGACGGCGCAGCCGCGGTGCTCCATCTGGCCGGGACGGTCGGCGGGACCCCGGACGAGATCCGGCGCGTCAACGTCGAGGGCACCCGGGCGGTGCTGGCGGCGGCCCGGGCGGCGGGTGTGCCCCGGTTCGTCCACACCGGCACGGGGGCCGCGCTCATGGACGCCACCGGTCTGATGGCCGAGGAGCCCGTCGCGCCGCGCGCCCTCACCGACCCGTACTCCGCGTCGAAGGCGGCGGCCGAGGAGATCGTGCTGGCGGCCGACGACCTCGACGTGCGGATCGTCAGCCCGGGCTGTGTCTACGGTCCCAGCCCGCTCGGGCCCCGCTCCTACACCGGGCTGCTGCTCGCCGCCGCGAGCGGCGAGGTCGCCGAGGTGGTGGACGCAACGGTGTCGTGGGTGCTCGCCGAGGACGTCGCCGCCGGCACCCTGCTGGCGCTCGAGAACGGCGAGCCCGGACGGCGCTACCTCCTGTGCGGGGAGGCCGCGTCCTACCGCCGGGTGTTGCACGCTTTCGCCGACCTGACGGGCGGGAGGAGGGTGCGGGCCCTGCCGCCCGGGTCCGTGCTGGGCCCGGACGCCGGCACGTTCGCCCGCCGGTCGGAGGTCTACGGCGGGTTCCCGCCGGTGCGCGTCGACGACGCGGGCGCCCGGGCGCTGGGGTATCGGCCGGCCGGGATCGACGAGGGCCTCGCGCGCACGGTCACCTGGCTGAAGAGCCGGTGAACGGCCGCAGCCGGCGACCCCCGAGGGGATCACCGGCTGCGGTGAAGCTGAGCTCTGAGGCGGAACTCAGATGGGGCGGACCGTGTCGGCCTGCGGGCCCTTGGCGCCCTGGCTCGACTCGAACTCGACCCGCTGGTTCTCATCGAGGCTGCGGAAGCCGTCCGACTGGATGGCCGAGTAGTGGACGAAGACGTCCGGACCGTTGTCGTCGGTGGCGATGAAGCCGAAGCCCTTCTCGGCGTTGAACCACTTGACGGTGCCCTGCGGCATACCTGTTCTCCATACACGTGAAGCGGACCCTGCCGGCACTGTGCCGACAAGGGGCTGCACGGGAACACCGACGCGCGCAGAGACGAACTCCCCGACGCCTGTGAAGCCCACCGTCACTCTCCACGGACGCTTCACAACGATCGAGGAAGACACGACTGCAACCGCGGCGAACCTATCACGGGGCCACGCCGAGCTGCGGGCCCGGCGCGACGAGCGGTGCACCCTCACGGCCTGCTACCGAGGGTGAGAAATCACCGCCGTGAGCAGCACGGACGGTGAGATGGGTCCCCGACCGGGTAGGGACGGCCAAGTCCCACGCCGTCGGGTGACGCCGCCACCGACGTTCCATCCCCCGCCCGAGCGCGTCGCGGCGCGCCTGGGTGACGGCATCGCGGGACCACCGCTCCGGGGGACGCCCGTTCCGAGCATGCGACGGGTTGTGGTCACCGTTCGTCGCATACGCGGCGCCGTGTCGGCATCGCACGGCCCTTGCGGAACCTGGTGCCGGAAATGGGCGCGCCGCATCATTCCCCCGACACCATCCACACCGATCCAGGGAGGCTCCGATGCGGGGTCGCAAAGTGACTCTGTCGATTGCCGCGGTGACGACCGGAGCAGTGGTCACCCTCTGCGGCGCCACCGCGGCCGACGCCGCGGAACTGCCCGCGGCGAACACCACGGCGGCGGTGCTGCCGGCGCAGCTGCCGGCCCCGCTCCCGGTGCCGGGGGTGCCGGTGGTGCCCGGGGTGCCCGGGGTGCCGACCACGTTGCTCGGAGGGCTCCTCAACACCGTGCTGGTGACCGTCCAGGGTCTCGCACCCTCGCTGCTGGGCGGCCTCGTGCCGCTGCCCGCAGTACCCGTCGTTCCGGCGGTGCCGGCGGTGCCGGCCGCTCCGGCGGTGCCGGCCGCTCCGGCCCTGCCCGCGGCGCCGGCCCTCCCGGCCAGCGCGGTGGGCACGGAGGACGTGCCGCCCACCCCGGCCCCCGCCGTCCCGGCCCCCGCGGTGCCGTGCCCGGCCGTGCCCGCCGTACCGGCCCCGGCCGCCGCGGCGCCGACCGTGCCGACGCCCGACGTGCCCGCCCCCAACGTGCCCGCCCCCGCGGCCACCGCTCCGGCGACCACTCTCCCGTGCGTACCGGCCGCTCCGGCGACGCCCGGTGATCCGGCGGCTCCGGCCCTGCCCGGCCCCGGCGCCGTCGTCCCGACGCCGACTCTCCCCGGCCCCGGCGCCGTCGTCCCGACGCCGGCTCTCCCCGACCCCGGTGCCGCCGTGCCCGCCCCGGGCCTTCCCGGCGTGCCGGCTCCGGCCGTGCCCGCCCCGGGCGTCACGGCTCCGGGAGCGGGGGGCGTCACCGTGCCCGGTGTGACCGTGCCGGGCGTCGGCGTGCCGACTCCGTAGGAGGACAGGCCGGCGGAGAACCCCTCCGCCGGCCCCTCTCCGTCAGGACTCGACGAGCCCCCGTTCGAGGGCGCAGAAGACGGTGTCGAGCAGGTCCCGCAGCTCCCCCGACTCCGCGCGCAGCCATCGCTCGTAGGCGGCGAGCGCCACCCCGAGACTCGCGTGGCCGATGGACTGCGGCACCAGGTCGTCCGGGGACAGGCCCAGCCGGGCCGCCGCGTAGTCGGCCACCACCTGACGCCACGCGGCGTAGCGGAGCGTGGAGTGGGCCTGGAGGGCGGGCGTGTCCAGGATGAGCCGGAGCCTCCTGCGGTGCCACGGCTGTTCCGCGGGGGCCACGTCGTTGAACTCGAGCACCGCGACGCGGACGGCGGCCATCACCGGGAGATCCCCGGACAGGCCGGCGAACGTGGCCCGCATCCGGTCGAGCTGCTCGTCGAACGCTCCCCACGGGATGTCGTTCTTCGAGGCGTAGTAGCGGAACACCGTGCGGCGGCCGATGCCGGCGGCCGCCGCGATGTCGTCCACCGTGGTGGTGTCGAAGCCGTTGTGGGTGAACAGGTCCAGCGCGATGTGCTCGATCTCCGAGCGCGACGTGACCGGGCGCCGCCCGACGCGGCGGGTCGCGGGGATCACGGGGGTCACGGACATCGTCCCCTCCTGGTGGCGCGCATCGGTCACGATCGATCGTGCCACGCCGCGGGCCCGCGGACGACAAGGGTCAGCCCTCGTCGGCCGACCGCCCGCTGCCCACGCCCATCCGGATGCGGTTGCGCCCCGCGTGCTTGGCGTCGTACATCGCCGCGTCGGCCACCTCGAGCAGCTCGCCGAGCCCCGTGCCGTCGAGCGGGAGCGTGGCGCCGCCGATGGAGACGGTGAGCCCCTCGACGACCACCGAGTCGCGCGAGCCGGGGACCGCCACGCGCAGCCCGGCCACCCGGAGCCGGATCCGTTCGGCGACGACCTCCGCCGCCTCCCGTGCCCCGCCGGGGGCGCCGTCGGACCCGCGCAGCAACACGACGAACTCCTCGCCGCCGAAGCGGCCGACGATGTCGTCGTCGCGGACCTCCGCCCGGACGGCGGCGGCCACCGCGGCGAGCACCTGGTCGCCGACGAGGTGCCCGTACCGGTCGTTGATGAGCTTGAAGTGGTCGAGATCGAGCACCAGGACGGTGGCCTGCGTGCGGCCGCGCTCCGCCCGGCGCATCTCCCGCCCCGCCTGGACGTGCCAGGTGGCGGCGTTGAGCAGGCCGGTCTTGCTGTCGGTGCTGGCCGCCTCCTCGAACTGCCGCACCAGCACGGTGCGGTGCAGCACGATGAGCGGCGGGAGGACGAGGACGGCGTACGGCGCCCCGAACGACGCCGTGGCCCCGGCCACGAGGACGCCCATGGACAGCGTGGCGAACTCGAGCACCGCCTCGTCGCCGTGGGAGACCACCTGGAGGAAGGTGCTGAGGTTCCGCGTCGGGCCGCTCAGGACGATCACACCGGCGATCAGGGCCATGTTGACCACGGCGTAGGCGATCAGCGCGAGCAGGACCGCGAGGAGCCCGGAGCCGCTGCCGAACGGTTCGCCGTCGGTCAGGCCGTGGACCACGGCGGAGGCCGTCTGCACGGCGAGCACGACCGTGGCCACGCTGAACAGGAACCGGTGGGGCGGCACGCCGGAACGGCGCCAGATCCGCAGGTAGATGTGCACGAAGAGGACCGCGACGAGCGCGCTGGCGACGACGCCGGGGAGCAGGATCGCCGCGGCGAGCGCCCACACGGAGCTGAGGTCGATGTGGGGGGTCTCGTCGGTGCGGCGGCGCAGCCTTTCGACGCCCAGCGAGGCCTCGGTGCTGATGGTGCCGCAGGCGAGCAGGACCACGACGATCCAGACCCACTGGGAGGGCAGGGATCCGGCGACCGCACCCACGCCGGCGGCGAGGGCGGCGGCGGCGAGGAGCTCGACGAGGACGACGACCAGCAGCACACTTCGCGGCAACGACCAGACAGCCCATCGGCGTGATCCGATCGGCCTAGTCGGCTGCCCCCGTGTCCCCCTGGCCCGTCTCAATTTGGATGTTCCTCCGCGCACGTGTCCCCCATCCGGGGGGAATCGTAACCGGAGGGCGACCGGAACGAACGCGCTGCGCAACGCCGAAGCGGTGAACAGCAACGTTGACGCGGGCAGCGGCAGAAGGCTCGACGATGGGGAAACATCACCACGGAGAGAGACGGCGCAGAGCGCTCGGAACGACTGTGGCCAGGGGCGGGGTCGAACCGCCGACCTACCGCTTTTCAGGCGGTCGCTCGTACCAACTGAGCTACCTGGCCGGGCCGACGTATGTCGGACACCTGGTGGAGCGACCCAGACGGGACTCGAACCCGCGACCTTCGCCGTGACAGGGCGACGCGCTAACCAACTGCGCCACTGGGCCTTGCTTGGTGGAAACTACCGTACTGATGGAGCGTACCCCCAACGGGATTCGAACCCGCGTTGCCGCCTTGAAAGGGCGGAGTCCTAGGCCACTAGACGATGGGGACTTGGACCGCCGGGGCCGTCCTCGCCAGCAACGACTGTCCGTTGGGAGCTCCGTAAGACTACGACACGGCGGACAGGGGGCCCACACCCGGGGCCCCCGTTCGGCATGACCGCAGGTCAGCGCGTGACGGGCGGGGGCTGGTCCGGGTTGGCCGAGATCAGCCCGAGCATGTCGAGCAGCTGCCGGAGATCCTCGGAGTCGGCCGAGTTCTTCGCCACCACCAGCCGGGCCCGGTGGAGCTGGTCGTCCGAGACGCGGTAGGCGTCCGCGGCGGTTCTCTGCGCCGGGATGGACCCGGTCGTGGTCACCCTCTCGTCCCCGAGCTCGCGACGCACACTCCCGACACCATTCACTGACGCCTCCCGTCCGGCCGTCACCCACGCCCGGGACAGGTGGTCCCCGGCTGGTACGACCCGCAACGGCCCCCGTGGCCGTGACCGAGACGTTACCTAGCCGCGCCCCGTGACGCACCCCTCTTCGGGGGTGAGGGCGACCCGCTCCGGTCACTGTCCGCACACGCCGGGCCGCTGTTCGGACGGGGGTGGACCGGTGACACGATGTGGGTAGGCGAGCAGGAGGTTCCATGTCTGTCGAGGCACCGTTCCGCACCGAGGTCACCGTCACCGGCATGACGTGCCGGCACTGCGCGATGTCGGTCACCGAGGAGGTCCGGGAGATCCACGGCGTCAGCGCCGTCGACGTGCGGCTCGAGACCGGTGCCGTCACGGTGCTCGCCGACCGCGAGGTCGACCGCTCCGAGATCGCCAGCGCACTCGACGCGGCGGGCTTCGGGCTCGCCGGCTGAGTCCAGCCTCCCCGGGCCCGGTCGTACCCTGGGCCGATGGCCCTCCCTCCCGAGTCGCGACGCTCCCGCCACCGTTCACCGGCGGCGCCGCCCGGTCCCCCCGGGGGCGGGTTCGCGGACGCGGCGCTGGACGAGGACACCCATCTCGACTCCTACCTGGCCGCCCTCGCCCCCGGTGGCGAGGAGCACGCCACCGAGCTGACCGGCCGTTTCGGGTCCGCACAGGTCTTCCAGCTGCGCCTGCCGGCCCTGCGCATCGAGCAGCTGCGCCGGATCGCGCAGGAGCGGGGGGTCTCGCCCGGCGCGCTCGCCGTCGACTGGGTGATCGACCGGCTCGACCGCGAGGACACCCCCACCGGCCCGCTCCCCGTCGTCGAGGACGACGAGCCCCGCCGCCGCAGCCTGCGCCGGCTCGGTCGCCGTTAGACGAGGTCGCGGCGACGCAGGCCGGTCAGGCCCGCCGCCGCGAGCGCCACGGCCACCACCGCGAGACCGGTGAGCGCCACCGCCAGACCGGAGCCGGCCGTCAGCGGTGTCAGCGTCCTGACGAACGGTGAGAGCGCCAGCACCGCCCGGTCCACCACCCGGAACTCCCCGAGCAGGTCCAGCACGAGCGCCGCACCCAGCAGGGACCAGGCCACGGGCGCGGCCAGGCGCGGCGCCCAGCCGTACAGCGCCACCGCGACGGCCGCGAAGAGCAGACACGCGGGCAGGTACGCGAGCGTCGAACCGAGCACGGAGAGTGGTGTGCCGTACGCCACACCGGCGCCGATTCCGAGGCCGGCCAGCGCGAGGACGACGCCGGCGGCCGTCACCGCCAGGTGGCCGAGCGCCCACCGCACCCGGGCCACGGGGCCGGCGAGCACGACGTCGGCGAGCCCGTCGGTCTCCTGCTGGCGCATCCGGAGCACCGCCGCGATCGCGGAGGCCGCCACCACCTGGGCCAGCACGTAGAGCACGAACCGGAAGAACACCTCCGCCGGGTCCCCGCCGCCGAGCGCGGCGCCGAGCGCCCGGAACGCCGGCGTGTCGAGCTGGCTGCCCAGCGACCGCATCGCCGAGCCCAGCAGCAGGCCGAGCGCCGTCAGGCCGGCGGCCCACCCCCACACGGCGCCGCGGTGCAGCCGCCAGGCCAGCGCGAGCGGGCTGCGCAACCGCGGACCGGCGACGGCCGGTCCCGAGCGGGCCGGCAGCAGCCCGGCCCCGACGTCACGACGGGCCGAGAGCGCGAACGCGGCCGCCGCCAGCAGCACCGCGGGCGCGACGAACAGCAGCAGCACCCACCACCGCTCCCCCGCGAACGCCTGCACCCGCCGCGCCCAGCCGAACGGCGTGGCCCAGACCAGCCAGGAGCGGCCGACCTCGCCCACGGCCGAGACCGCGAACGCGGCGCCGAGCACCACCAGCGCGATCGCCCGGGCCCCGCCCGCGGACTCGACGAGCTGCGCCCCCACCGCCCCGACCGTCGCGAACAGCACACCGGCCACGAGGTAGTCGAGCCCGAGGGCGACCGACCCCACAGCGGGGAGCCCGTAGGCGACCAGGAGCGCCGCCACCAGCACCCCGATCGCCAGGTTCGCCGCGGTGGCCACCACCAGCGCCGACGCCAGGGGCGCCTGGCGGTCGAGCACCGTGGAGCCCAGCAGCTCGCGCCGCCCGGCCTGCTCCTCCGCGCGCGTCCAGCGCACGACGAACAGCACGCTGACCAGCCCCCCGACGATGACGGCGCCGGACGCGGCCACCGTCCACGCGGTGAGGCCGCCGACCGAGGCGGCGAACACCGGCCCCCGGGTGGCGAGCTCGGCCGGGTTCGAGGCGACCCCCGCCGCGAACGCGTCCCGCGTGGCCTGGTCCGGATAGGCCCCCGCCGAACCGGCGGCCACCCCGACCGGGAGCAGCGCCGACAGCACGATCCACACGACCAGGGACACTCTGTCCCGGCGCAGGATCAGCCGCGCCAGCTCGTTCATACCGCCACCTCCTCGCGGTAGTGCGCCAGGAACAGCTCCTCCAACGACGGCGGCCGGCTGGTGAGGCTGAGCACCCCGGCCCCGGTGAGCGCGTGCAGCACGGCGTCGAGCCGGCCGGGATCGACACGACAGGACACGAACGTGCCGTGGACCTCCAGGTCGTGCAGGCCGTCGAGCGTCTCCAGCCCCCGCGGCGGGCCGGCCAGCTCCGCGGTGACCACCGTGCGCCGGGACCGTCGCAGCTCCGGCAGCGTCGCCGACTCGACCGTGCGGCCGGCGCGGACGATGCTCACGCGGTCGCACAGCGTCTCCACCTCCGACAGGATGTGGCTCGACAGCAGCACCGTGCGTCCGCGGTCGCGCTCCTGGGCCACGGCCCGCCCGAACTCCGCCTCCATCAACGGGTCCAGGCCCGAGGTCGGCTCGTCGAGCACGAGCAGGTCGGCGTCCGAGGCCAGCGCGGCCACCAGCGCCACCTTCTGCCGGTTGCCCTTGGAGTAGGTGCGGCAGCGCTTCTGCGGGTCCAGCTCGAACCGCTCCAGCAGCTCGGCCCGGCGGGCCGGATCGGCCCCGCCGCGGAGCCGCCCGAGCAGATCGATCACCTCGCCCCCGGTGAGCGAGGGCCACAGCGTGACGTCGCCGGGCACGTAGGCGAGCCGGCGGTGCAGGGCCGTCGCGTCGGCCCAGGGGTCACCGCCGAACATCTCGACGTGACCCGATGTCGCCCGCAGCAGGCCGAGCAGGATCCGGATGGTGGTGGTCTTGCCGGCGCCGTTGGGGCCGAGGAAGCCGTGCACCTCCCCCGCGTGCACCTCGAGGTCCAGGCCGTCCAGGGCGTGGACGTGCCCGAAGGTCTTCACCAGACCCCGGGTGACGACGGGACTGTTCATGACCGCTCTCCTTCGAAGGCGTCGAGCCCCGCGCGCGCCCGCTCGGCGAGCCCGTCCGGCAGCATCCCGGGGGCGGTGATGTCGAGCGTCGCGCGGCCGACGCGGGGCGCGGCGGACGGCCCGAACACGTCCTCGCCCAGCGCGCGGGACACGTGCTCGTGCAGGACCGTGACGCCCAGCTTCATCGCCGTGTAGACGACGGCGCGGGTGTGCGGATCCGAGAGGCCGGGCCGGTCGGCGAGGTGGGCCTCGGTGAGGCCGACCATCTCGTCGAACACCTCCGCGGCGGCGGGCGAGCCGTCGACCAGCGCGCGGGCGAGGTAGCGCATCAGCGGCGGGGCCGACGCGTAGACCTCCGCGACGTAGCCCGACTCGCCGATCCGCCCGTCGTCGAGCCCTGCCTTCGTCTCGCCGCGCAGGTACTCCAGGACGTGGGCGTCGCAGGCCGCGCGGAGGCCGTCCTTCGTGCCGAAGTGGTGCTGCACCAGCGCGGGCGAGACACCGGCCCGGTCGGCGATGCCGCGGATGGTGGCGCCCGCCACCCCGCGTTCGGCGAACACGGCCATGGAAGCGTCGCGGATCCGGGCGCGGGCGGTCAGGTCGTCGGGCGGCACGACGACAGGCTATACATTCGTACAGCTTGCTGTACAGATGTATAGCTTCAGTCGGCGCTGACGACCACCCGGGCGGGTGAGGTGTCGGCCAGGCAGGGGCTGCCGGTCAACCCTGGCAGGTCCACCGCCGCGGCCAGCGCGCGGTACCCGGCGGGCGAGAGGTGCAGCCCGTCGCCCGAGTCGAACGCGGGCGCCAGGCGGGTGGGACGCGCCGGGTCGGCGACGGCGGCGGCGAAGTCGAAGACCCCATCGGCGTAGTCGCGGCCGTGGGCCAGCACCCAGGCGTTCACCGCGTCGCGGACGGCGGTGGCCGTGGGGGTGCCGTGCGCGCCGTTCGTCGAGGGCGTGATCGTGGTGAGGAAGATCCGCCTGCCGGCCGCGTGGGTGCGCTCGGCGAACTGCTTCATCCCGCCGACGATCGCGTCGGCCCCCTGGCCGGCCGCGATGTCGTTGGTGCCGATGTGCAGCACGACGTCGGTGGCGCCGGCCGCCGCGGCGACATCCCGGTCGAAGCGCTGCAGCGGGGTGTCGCCGTCGTCGGCGCTGCCGGCCAGCAGCTCGTTGCGGGAGATGCCCGCGTTGAGCACGGCCATGTCGGCGGCGCCGCCCGCCGCGGTCAGCCGCGCCGCCAGTGCGTCGGACCAGCGGTCGTTCGCGTCCTCGCCGCTGCCGACGCCGTCGGTGATCGAGTCGCCGACCGCCACCACGGCGTTCTCCGGCCGGGGCGCGAGCACGTCGACGCCGGTGAGGAAGAGCCAGGACGAGACGGGGGACTGCCCGATGTAGGACGTCTGCAGCGCCACCGTGTGCTGCGTGGCCACCGCCGGTGCGGCCGTGACCGCGAGACTGACGGCCAGCGGCACCCCGACCTCCGCCACCACCGGCACGGGGTCGCTCAGCACCTCCCCGCCCGGTGGCACGACGACCCCGGCCAGGCCGTGGAACGCGACCGGCTGCGACGCGCCGGGCACCGGCGCCGCACCGTCCGAGCGCGCCGCCGACGCCGACGCGAGCACCAGCGGCGTGGCGCCGTAGGCGTTGGACAGCCGCACGCGCACCCGGGAGCCCGTCACCTGCGGGTGCACGATCATCCGCAGCGTCGACCCGGCCAGACCCGCGGGCGCAGGTGCCGGCTGTGCCGCAGCCTGCCAGCCCGTGACCCAGCCGGGCGCGCAGACGTCGACGGGCGCGGCCGCGGGCGCCGTGGGAACACCGGCCGGCCCGCCGTGCAGCGCGACCATCAGCCCCAGCGCCGCGATGAGTGCCGTCGCGGCGGCCAGGACCGGGGTGTGGCGACGGAGCCCCGGGGGCGCGGACGGCACCGGAACCGTGCGCGTCCACGGCGCGTACCCGACGCCCGATGTCCAGACCGCCACCGCTGCCGTCCCCTCGTCCCCACGGGCGCCGATCGCCCGTGCCCTCCCATCGCCGGTCCGACCGCGAACGTGACTGCGAAGATCCACGAACAGGCAGTAGGCGAATCACTACAGTGAGTGGAACGACGGACGCGCCTCCATCGTGAGTGCGCCGATCGGGTGGTGACGCTACGTTGTGTTCATCGCTCACGGTCCGTACACACGGACGGGGGACGTCCTGACCACCCAGGCAGGTGGCAGTACGACAGACCCTGCCCCGCCGCCCCGATTCGCCCTAAGGTCGCCCCGTGGCTGACTACGACGACGTCTTCCAGGCCAGTGTCGACAACCCCGAGGCGTTCTGGCTGAAGGCCGCGGAGTCCATCGACTGGCACGTGGCCCCCACCCGCGCGCTCGACGCGTCGAACCCGCCGTTCTACCGGTGGTTCCCCGACGGGGAGCTGAACGTCTGCCACAACGCGCTGGACCGGCACGTCGAGGGCGGGCGCGGCGAGCAGGCCGCGCTGGTCTACGACTCCCCCGTGACGGGCTCCCAGCGCACGTACACCTACGCGCAGCTGCGCGACGAGGTCGCCGTGTTCGCCGGGGTGCTCGCGGCGCAGGGCGTGGGGCGCGGCGACCGCGTGGTCATCTACATGCCGATGGTGCCCGAGGCCGTCGTCGCGATGCTCGCGTGCGCGCGGATCGGGGCCGTGCACTCGGTGGTGTTCGGCGGGTTCGCCCCGAAGGAGCTGGCCGTCCGCATCGACGACGCCGCCCCGACGGTGATCGTGTCGGCGTCCTGCGGCATCGAGGGCCAGCGGGTGATCGCCTACAAGCCGCTGCTGGACAAGGCCATCGAGCTCGCGGAGCACAAGCCGTCGGCGTGCGTGATCCTGCAGCGGCCCCAGGCCGAGGCCGAGATGGGCCCGAACGACATCGACTGGGCCACCGCCGCCGCGGACGCGACCCCGGCCGACTGCGTCCCGGTCAAGGCCACCGACCCGCTCTACATCCTCTACACGTCCGGGACCACCGGGAAGCCGAAGGGCGTCGTGCGCGACAGCGGCGGCCACGCGGTGGCGCTGAACTGGTCGATGCCGTCGGTCTACGCCGTGGGCCCCGGCGAGACGATCTTCACCGCGTCCGACGTCGGGTGGGTCGTCGGCCACTCCTACATCGTCTACGCGCCGCTGCTGGTCGGGGCCACCTCCGTGCTCTACGAGGGCAAGCCCGTCGGCACCCCCGACGCCGGGCAGTTCTGGCGGGTCGTGCAGGAGCACAAGGTGAAGAGCCTGTTCACCGCGCCGACCGCGTTCCGGGCGATCAAGAAGGAGGACCCCCGCGGGGAGTACGCGCAGAAGTACGACCTCTCCTCGCTGGAGTACCTGTTCCTCGCCGGCGAGCGCCTCGATCCCGAGACTTTGCGCTGGGCGCAGGAGCTGCTGGAGATCCCGGTGATCGACCACTGGTGGCAGACCGAGACGGGTTGGCCGATCGTGGCCAACCCCGCCGGCATCGAGCTGCTGCCGGTGAAGCCCGGCTCGCCGACGGTGCCGCTGCCCGGCTGGGACGTGCAGGTGCTCGACGCGGCGGGCAGGCCCGTGGAGGCCGGCACCGACGGCGCCATCGTCGTCAAGCTGCCGATGCCGCCCGGCGCCCTGCCCACGCTCTGGAACGACGACGAGCGGTTCGTCAGCTCCTACATGTCGGCCTTCCCGGGCTACTACCTCACCGGCGACGGCGGACGGATCGACGCGCAGGGCTACGTCTACGTCATGGGCCGCACCGACGACGTGATCAACGTGGCCGGCCACCGGCTGTCCACGGGCGGGATGGAGGAGGTCCTCGCCTCGCATCCCGACGTGGCCGAGTGCGCCGTGATCGGCGTCGCGGACCCGATGAAGGGCCAGATCCCGCGCGGGTTCGTCGTGCTCAAGTCCGGTGTCGAACGGGACGGCGACGAGCTGCGCGCCGAGCTGGTGCAGCTCGTGCGCGAGCAGATCGGGGCCGTCGCGTCGCTGAAGGACGTCGCGGTGGTGGCGGCTCTGCCCAAGACCCGCAGCGGCAAGATCCTGCGCAAGACCATGCGCGGCATCGCCGACGGCCTCGACGAGCCGGTGCCCGGCACCATCGAGAACGCGGCGGTCCTGGACGACCTCCGGCCGGTGCTGCGGAAATCCTGAGCGCCTGACCCGCCTGCCGGTGCGGCTCTGAGCCGAACGGCCCAACTTGTGACGGAGCGGTAACGACGGCCGACGGGCCGTAGATGAGCAGGTCAGGCCGGCGCTCCCCCTCGACGGCCGCTCCACGAGAGGACCCCCGCTCTCATGTCCCTCACCCGTCCCACCCTGCTGGCGGCCGCCGCCGCCACGATCAGTGCCGCCTGCGTCGTCGCCATGGCCGGCACCGCGCTGGCCGTCGACGCGCACCGTCCCCCGGGGCCCGCCGCGGCCAGTGCGACGTCCACACCGGCCGCGCCCACCCGGGCGGTGGCCACCACCCCGGCGGGGGCGCCCGCGGGTTAGGCCGACCTGGCTTTCCCGCCCGTCCGTGACCGTGCACGATGGACCCATGAAGGTCACGGTCGACTTCGACCTCTGCGAGTCCAACGCCATCTGCATGGGCATCGTCCCCGAGGTGTTCGAGGTGAGGGACGACGACTTCCTCTACATCCTCGACGAGAACCCCGCGGAAGCCCTGCGCCCGAAGCTGGAGGAGGCCGTGGCCTCCTGCCCGCGGGCGGCCATCAAGCTCGTCGAGGACTGATCACGCACCGAACGGTAGCGCCGTAGCCTCACCGGGACGCGCTGAGTGCCGTTCGGCGCTTGCCCGGCCCGGGTGCAGCGTTCAGGATCCACTCATGCCCCTGTCGGTCTGGAACACGCAACTCACCCCGCTCGCCTTCCTGCGCCGCTCCGCCGACGTGTACCCGGACAAGACGGCCATCGTCTACGGCGAGCGGCGGCACACCTACGCCGAGTTCGCGGCCGAGGCCACCCGCGTGGCCCACGCGCTGCGCGGGTCCGGCGTGGAGCCGGGCGACCGCGTCGCGTACCTGCTGCCCAACGTGCCGGAGATGCTGGTGGCGCACTTCGCCGTGCCGCTCGCCGGCGCGGTGCTCGTCGCGATCAACACGCGCCTGTCCACCGACGAGGTGCGCTACATCCTCGACCACTCCGGTTCCACGGTGCTCGTCGTCGACGCCGCGCTGTACCCGGTGGTCGCCCCCGTCGCGGGGGAGCTGAAGACCGTCGAGGAGATCATCACGGTGGTCGACCCGGCCAACCCGGGCGACGGCATCGGCAGCGGCGTCCGCTACGACGACCTGCTCGCCCGCGGCAACGACGAGCCGCTGCCGTGGACCGTGGCGGACGAGGACGCCACGCTGTCGATCAACTACACGTCCGGCACCACGGGCAAGCCCAAGGGCGTGATGTACCACCACCGCGGCGCCCACCTGAACTCGTTCGGCGAGATCATCCACTCCGCGCACACGCCCGACAGCGTCTACCTGTGGACGCTGCCGATGTTCCACTGCAACGGCTGGTGCACCCCCTGGGCACTCACGGCGATCGGCGGCACCCACGTCTGCCTGCGCGAGGTGCGCGGCGACGCGATCTGGGCGTTGATCAAGGAGCACCGGGTCACGCACCTCAACGGCGCCCCCACCGTCGTCACCACGATCCTGCGCGCCCCCGAGGCCGAGCAGCTCGACTACCAGCTGGTGATCACCACGGCGGGAGCGCCGCCGTCGCCCACCACGATCCTGGCGATGGAGAAGAAGGGCTTCCGGATCGTCCACGTCTACGGGCTCACCGAGACCTACGGTCCGTACACGGTGAACCAGTACCAGCGCGCCTGGGACTCGCTCGAGCCCGAGGAGCGCGCATCGCGGCAGGCCCGCCAGGGCGTCGGCATGCTCTGCGCCGACCGCGTGCGCGTGGTGGACGAGAACATGCGGGACGTGGCGGCCGACGGCGTCGCGATGGGCGAGATCGTCATGCGCGGCAACAACGTCATGAAGGGCTACTACGAGGACGTCGACGGCACCGAGAAGGCCTTCGCGGGCGGCTGGTTCCACTCCGGCGACCTCGGCGTCATGTACCCCGACGGCTACATCGAGCTGCGTGACCGGGCCAAGGACGTCGTGATCTCCGGCGGGGAGAACATCTCGACGATCGAGGTGGAGCAGGCGATCGTGTCCCACCCCGCGGTGCTGGAGGCGGCCGTGATCGGGGTGCCCGACGAGAAGTGGGGCGAGGTGCCCAAGGGCTTCGTGGTGCTGGCCGAGGGCGAGAGCGCCACGCCGGAGGAGATCATCGAGCACGTCAAGGTGAAGATCGCCCGCTACAAGGCGCCCAAGACCGTCGAGATCGTGGCGGAGCTGCCGAAGACCTCCACCGGCAAGGTGCAGAAGTTCGAGCTGCGCGAGAAGGAGTGGAGCGGCCAGACCAGCCGCATCCGCGGCTGATCGCCGCGATCCACACGTCGGCGGACGGGCGACCACGCGCCGGGTGATCGTCGCCCCGGGACCGCCAGCCGCGCCCCCTACGGCTCCGCGTCCCCGACCGATGATCACGCCCGGTGTCGTTGTGGCGGGCGGCGGCGGGCGGCACCGCCGCCGTCACGGTCGCGGTGGCCGTGCGGCTACCCCGGTATGAGGCGCCCGGCCAGGGCGATCGCGTCGTACGGCGCGTGCACCTTGGCGTCGTTGTCGAAGTAGACGGCCACGTCGAGCCCGGCGGCGAGCCACCCCCGCACCCGCCCGGCCCAGGCGTCGAGGGCCTCGGGGGTGTAGCCGCCCGCGTAGAGCTCGTCCTGCCCGTGCAGCCGGACGTAGACGTGGTCGGCCGTCACCTCGTCGAAGACGGGCCAGGTGCCGGCGGAGTCCGCGAGCACGAGCGCGACGCCGTGCTCGCGCAGCAGCGCCGGGACGGCGGGGTCGCGGAAGCTCTCGTGCCGCACCTCCAGCGCGTGGCGCAGGGGCCGGTCGGCGTCGGTGGTGGTGAGCGCCCGCCCGTCCAGGCGCTCGTCGTGGCCCTCGGCGAGCGCCGCGGCCCCGGCGGTGGTGTGCGGCAGCAGCGCCAGGAACACCTCGATGCGCGCGGCGTCGAACCGCATCCGCGGCGGCAGTTGCCAGAGCACCGGACCGAGCTTCGGGCCGAGCCCCAGCACCCCCGACGCGAAGAAGTTCGCCATCGGGACGGCCACGTCGCGCAGCTGCTTGAGATGGGTGACGAACCGGGGCCCCTTGACGGCGAACACGAAGTCGTCGGGGGTCTCCGCGGCCCACGCCCGGTAGCTCTCAGGGCGTTGGAGCGAGTAGAACGACCCGTTGATCTCAATGGACCGGACCCGCCGCGAGAGGTACTCGAGCTCACGCCGCTGGGGCAGGCCCTCGGGGTAGAAGGTGCGGCGCCACGGTGGGTAGCGCCACCCCGACGTCCCGACCCGTACCTGTGCCATGTCGGCGAGGATGGCACCGGAGACGCGCTCTGTCCCGCGGAGGCGACATCGGCACCGCCGACGCACACCGTCCCGCGAAGGCGACATCGGCACCGCCGACGCACACCGTCCCGCGAAGGCGACATCGGCACCGCCGGGGCAGGATGGCCGCGTGAACGACCTGCACACCGCCATCGGGACCGTGCTCGACTGGCCGGTCGACCACGTCGCCGCCACCACGGTCGCCGCGGACGGCACGGTGCTCGGCTCGGCGGGCGAGATCGACCGCCCGTTCCGCCTGGCGTCGGTCACGAAGCTGCTCACGGCGTACGCGACGCTGATCGCGGTCGAGGAGGGCGCCGTCGAGTGGGACACCCCCGCCGGTCCCGAGGGCTCCACGGTGCGCCACCTGGCCGCCCACGTCTCCGGCCTCGCCTTCACCGGTGACGCCGTGCAGGCCGCCGTCGCGACGAAGCGGATCTACTCCAACACCGGCTTCGAGGTGCTCGGCGCCGCGATCGCGGAGGCCGCGGGCATCCCGTTCGCCGAGTACCTGGACCAGGCCGTGTGCGAGCCGCTGGGCATGACGGCCACGCGGCTGGAGGGCTCCCCCGCCGCCGACGGGGTGTCGACCGCGGCCGACCTCACCCGGTTCGCCGCGGAGCTCCAGGCGCCGATGCTCACCCACACCCTCGCGGAGGCCACGACCGTCGCCTTCCCCGGCCTCGACGGGATCCTGCCCGGCTACGGGCGGCAGAAGCCCAACGACTGGGGCCTCGGGTTCGAGATCCGCGACGGCAAGTCCCCGCACTGGACGGGCGCGAACAGCTCGCCGCGGACCTTCGGCCACTTCGGCCAGTCCGGGACGTTCCTGTGGGTCGACCCCGACGCGGGCGCCGCGTGCGTGGTGCTCACCGACCGCGACTTCGGGCCGTGGGCGATCGAGGCCTGGCCGCCCTTCACCGATCGCGTGCTGGCGGGAATCATTTCGGGGGGCGGCCCGTTGTAGGGCCTGTTCGGGTCGAGCGATCCGAGCCCCGGGTCTCACCATTTTGCCACCCCACGGGGTGTGCCATCCGCCGAGAGGCGCCCGGCGCTCGGCTCGGACACCTACCCCGTCGGGGGAACAGTTCCCTGGTCGGGGTGGTTGTAGTGCGTGTCCGAACCGGGCGATCCGAGCCCCGGGTCCTACCTATCGCCGCCTACGGGTGTGCCACGCGCCGTGAGGCGCCCGGCGCCCGGTCCGGACACCTACTCCTCCAGATCGAAGGACACCGCCATGAAGGGCGACCGTGTAGAGATCGTGATCGACGCCGGCAGCGGCACCACCCGCACCTACGACATCACCGCCACGCGCGCGGGCCGCAAGGTCTCCATCACGCACGGCCGGGGCTTCGTCGAGGTCAGCGAGAGCACCCGCGGCGGCTCCACCATCCGCACCGCCCGCTTCCTGGCCAACCGCGTGCTGGCGCTGGTCGAGCACCCGGCGGCCGACAATCCCGTCGACGACGAGATCACACCCGGCCTACGCTCGGCCTGATCTCGCATCGGTCACACTGAAAGAACCATGTCCTTCCCCGTAGATCGAGCCTCTCCCGCGGCCCGAGCCGGCGACGCGCGCCCCGCGCAGGACGCCCCACCCGCCGACGCCCTCCCCTCCCGCGAGGGTGTCGTGCCCGCCGGTGGAGGCGCCCGCGACGGCGCCGACCGGCCGGGCCGCGGGAGTCCCGACGGCGTCGACGCCCGGCCTCCCCGCAGGCCGCGCCGGCGCCGTCCTCGTTCCGCCCGGGCCGATGGAGGCACTCCCGCCCCCGTGGAGAACGGCGGCGCGGAGAACGGCGGCGCGGAGAACGGCGGCGCGGAGAACGGCCCGGCAGAGCGGGACCATCGCCACGGCGACCGACCCGCGTCGGCCGGGTCCCGCCGCCGCCGGCCGTCGCACGCGGAGCCCGACCCGCACGCACGCACACCCCGACTCGCGGAGGATGCGGCGCCCGAGTTCTCCGACGCCCATCTCGACGCGCTCGCCGAGCGGCTGCCCGCGCTGGGCCTGCGCGACGAGCACCGCCTGGCCCGCCGCCTGGACACGGCCCACCGCACCCGCGACCGCGCCGCCCGCAACCGGAACCTCGCCGGCATCGCCACCGCCGTCGACGAGGCCGAGCAGCGGATCGCCGCCCGCCGTGCCGCCCTGCCGGCCATCAGCTACCCCGAGACGCTGCCCGTCAGCGCCCGTCGCGAGGACATCGCCGCCGCCATCCGCGACCACCAGGTCGTGATCGTCGCCGGCGAGACCGGCTCCGGGAAGACCACGCAGATCCCGAAGATCTGCCTCGAGCTGGGCCGGGGCGTCCGCGGGCTCATCGGCCACACCCAGCCCCGCCGCCTCGCCGCCCGTACCGTGGCCGCCCGCATCGCCGAGGAGCTGCACACCGAGATCGGTGAGGCGGTCGGCTGGAAGGTGCGCTTCACCGACCAGGTCGGCGACACCACGCTGGTCAAGCTCATGACCGACGGCATCCTGCTCGCCGAGCTCACCGGCGACCGGATGCTGTGGCAGTACGACACGCTGATCATCGACGAGGCCCACGAGCGCAGCCTCAACATCGACTTCATCCTGGGCTACCTCGCTCAGCTGCTCCCCCGGCGCCCCGACCTCAAGGTGATCATCACCTCGGCCACCATCGATCCCGAGCGCTTCTCGCGGCACTTCGGCGGCGCCCCGATCGTCGAGGTGTCGGGACGCAGCTACCCCGTCGAGGTGCGGTACCGGCCCGTCGTCGATCCCGACGATCCGGACGCCGACCCGGACCGCGACCAGCTCGCCGCCATCGCCGACGCCGTCACCGAGCTGCGCCGCGAGGGCCCCGGCGACATCCTCGTGTTCCTCCCCGGCGAGCGGGAGATCCGCGACGCCGCCGACGCGCTGGCCAAGCGCGACTTCCCGGGCATCGAGATCCTGCCGCTGTTCGCCCGTCAGACCACCGCCGAGCAGCAGCGCGTCTTCGCCCCGAAGCAGAGCTCGCTGGGGCGCCGGGTCGTGCTCGCCACCAACGTCGCCGAGACCTCGCTGACGGTGCCGGGCATCCGCTACGTCATCGACCCGGGCCTCGCGCGCATCTCCCGCTATTCGCGCCGGCTCAAGGTGCAGCGGCTGCCGATCGAGAAGGTCAGCCAGGCCAGCGCCAACCAGCGCGCCGGTCGCTGCGGCCGCGTCGCCGACGGCATCTGCATCCGGCTCTACGCCGAGGACGACTTCGACGCACGTCCGCTGTTCACCGACCCGGAGATCCTGCGCACCAACCTCGCGTCGGTGGTGCTGCAGATGATCTCGCTGGAGCTCGGCGAGATCACCGAGTTCCCGTTCGTCGAGCCCCCGGATGTCCGCAGCGTGAACGACGGCATCGCGCTGCTGCAGGAGCTCGGCGCGCTCGACGGCCGCAGCGAGCTCACACCGGTGGGCCGCCAGCTCGCCGCGCTGCCCGTCGACCCGCGGCTGGGCCGCATGCTGGTGGAGGCCGACCGCAACGGGGCCCTGCGCGAGGTGCTCGTCATCGCCGCCGCCCTGTCGGTGCAGGACCCGCGCGAGCGCCCCACCGAGCAGCGCCAGGCCGCCGACGAGAAGCACGCCCGCTTCGCCGAGGACGGCAGCGACTTCCTCGCGTTCCGCAACCTCTGGACCTATGTCGCCGACCTGCGCAAGGAGATGGGCGGCAGCCGGTTCCGGAAGACGCTGCGCGAGGAGTTCCTGCACTACCTGCGCATCCGCGAGTGGCAGGACCTGCACGCGCAGCTCCGCTCGGCCGCCCGCAACGCCGGCATGACGCTGACCGACACCGACGCCACAGCGCCGATGAGCGGAGCCGCAAGCGGCCCGCTGGCAGACCGCATCCACATCTCCGTGCTCGCCGGGCTGCTGAGCCAGGTGGGGCTCAAGGAGGGCGAGTCGCGGGAGTACCTGGGTGCCCGCAACGCCAAGTTCATGATCTTCCCGGGCTCGACGCTGGCGAAGAAGCAGCCGCGCTGGGTGATGGCCGCCGAGCTCGTGGAGACCTCCGCGCTGTTCGCCCGCACCGTCGCCCGCATCAAGCCGGAGTGGATCGAGCCGCTGGCCGGGCACCTCGTCAGGCGCACGTACTCGGAGCCGCACTGGTCGCGCAAGCGCGCCGCGGCGGTCGCCGTCGAGCGCGTGACGCTCTACGGCATCCCGATCGTGGTGGGCCGCAACGTCGACTACGGCCGCATCGACCCGGAGGTTTCGCGCGAGCTGTTCATCCGGCACGCGCTGGTGGAGGGCGACTGGGACACCCGCCACCGGTTCTTCCACGCCAACCGCGCGCTGCTGGAGGACGCCGAGGAGCTGGAGACCCGTGCCCGACGCCGCGACCTCGTGGTCGACGAGGAGACGCTCGTCGCGTTCTACGAGCAGCGCATCCCCGCGCACGTCGTCTCGGGCCGGCACTTCGACTCGTGGTGGAAGAAGAACCGGAACTCCGATCTGCTCGACTTCACCGAGGAGATGGTGCGCACCGCCCAGGCCGCGGGTGTCGACGCGTCGGCCTACCCCGACCACGTCGAGGCGGGCGGGCTCACCCTGCCGCTGTCGTACGCGTTCGAGCCGGGCCGACGCGAGGACGGCGTCACCGTCGACGTGCCCGTGGCGGCGCTGCACCAGATCGACCCCACCCCGTTCACCTGGCAGGTGCCCGGGCTGCGCGAGGACCTGGTCACCGCGCTGATCAAGACACTGCCGAAGAACCTGCGCCGCAACTTCGCGCCCGCCCCCGACCACGCCCGGGCCGTGCTGGCCCGCCTGCAGGTGGGTGACGAGCCCCTGCTCGACGGCCTGGAGCGCGAGCTGGGCCGGATGAAGAACATCGACATCCCCCGCGAGGCGTGGGAGCTGAACCGGCTGCCCGAGCACCTGACGGTGACGTTCCGCGTGGTGGACGAGGCCGGGCGCGAGGTCACCCGCGGCACCGACCTGGAGGCGCTGCGCCACGAGCTGGCGCCGAAGGTGCGCGCCGAGCTGGCCGCCGCCGGCAGCGACCTGGAGCGCAGCGGCCTCACCACCTGGACCATCGGCGCCCTGCCCCGCGAGCACGCCATCCGCCGCGGCACGCACGTCGTCACCGGGTTCCCCGGGCTGGTCGACCGGGGCAGCTCCGCCGACGTGCGGGTCTTCCCCACCGCCGCCGAGCGCGACCCCGCCACCTGGCGCGGCGTCCGGCGGCTGCTGCTGCTCGACACCCCGTCCCCGGCGAAGCAGGTGACGCGCGGCCTCGACAACGCGGCCAAGCTCGCCCTGTCCCGCAACCCGCACGGCTCCGTCGCGGCGCTGGTGGACGACTGCGTGACGGCCGCCGCCGACGGGCTGATCAAGGCCGCGGGCGGCCCGGCGTGGGACGAGCGCGGCTACCTGCGGCTGCAGAAGCTGTTCCGGGAGCGCCTGGCCACCACGACGCTGCAGGTGCTGCTGGCCGTGCGTGGGGTGCTCGACGTCTGGCACCGCGTCCAGCGGCTGCTCGCCGACACCCGCGCGCCGATGCTGCGGGCGGGCGTCGCCGACATCACCGCCCAGCTCGCCGCGCTGGCCGGCCCCGGCTTCGTCACCGCCGCGGGCGCCTCCCGGCTCGGCGATCTGGCCCGCTACCTGGAGGCGATCGAGCGGCGCATCGAGAAGCTGCGCGTCGACCCCGCCCGCGACGCCGGGTGGACGGCCCAGGTCCGCGTCGTCGCCGACGAGTACGCCGCGGAACTGGCGGCGCTCCCACAAGGCGTCGAGCCGTCGGACGCGCTGTGCGAGATCCGCTGGATGATCGAGGAGCTGCGCGTCGGCCTCTACGCGCACCCGATGCGCACGCGGTACCCGGTGTCGATCAAGCGGATCCAGCAGGCGATCGACGCCCTGCCGCGCTGACCCGGACGTCGAGCAGGTCGTCGGCGGCCTGCCGCGGCAGCGGCAGGTCCACCGGCACCACCGTCTCGCTCCGCCACGACCGGGTCAGCCACGCAGCCACCTGGTCCGGGAACGGGCTGTGCTTGCGGGTCAGCGCCGGCTTCTCCACCAGGAACCAGGAGGCGATCGCGACCGGCAGCGTCGCGAAGATCGCGACGGGCGCGAACGACCAGTCCGGCAACCAGCGCAGCGACGTCAACGCGAGCAGCTGGATCACCGGCCAGTGGTAGATGTAGATCCCGTAGGACAGGTCGATCCGCAGGGACACGAAGCGTGTCCCGGCGGTGGCCAGCCAGAACACCAGGTAGGCCATCGGCACCGCGCCCAGCAGCCGGTAGTTGTGCGGGAACGCCGCCGCCGAGTAGAGCACCAGCGCCAGCGCGAGCACGCCGAGCCAGGTGTTCATCGGGATCCGCTCGGCGTAGAGGTGGGCGAGCGCGCCGAGCGCGAACATCAGCGTGAGCCGCAGCGTCATGTCGCGCATCGGCACCGCCACCCCGTTCTCCTGCAGCACCGTCAGCACGATCAGCGCCGCGGCCAGCGCGAGCACCACCCAGCGCCGCCGGCTCAGCACGCCGACCAGGCCGAGGGCGGCCACCAGCAGGTAGCAGAACGCCTCGAACGTCAACGTCCACAGCGCCCCGTTGAACGACGGCTCGTGCGGAGCCGCGTTCAGCACCCCGCCGATGTCGTACTGCTGGATCACCAGGAACCAGTCGGCGGTCAGGAAGTGCCAGGCCGACGGGGTGCCGGTGAAGCCGGCGGTGGCGGGCAGCCCCTGGATGAGCGCCGCGGCCGGGGCGACGACGAACGCGCAGACCAGCAGGCACACCCAGAAGCCGGGCATGATCCGCAGAAACCGGTGCCAGGCGAACCGCGGGAGCGAGTGGAGCCGCAGGTAGCTGCGGGTGACCAGGAAGCCGCTCAGCACGAAGAACCCGTCCACCCCGATCTCTCCCGAGGTGCCCGAGCGGCCCCAGAAGTCCCCGGCCCGGCCCTGGAGGATGACGGCGTGCTCGACCACGACCATTGCGGCGAAGAGCAGCCGCAGTAGGTCGAAGTTGTTCCGGCCGGTCCCGAACCGCTGCTCGAGCGTCGATGCCACGTGCCCTCCAGGTCGTCCGCGTACTCGGGAAGGCATCGATCGGGTGAATGTCGTCGTTACGGACTGCTGCCAACCTGAGTAAGCGTGCGGTGAAGGGTCGAAAATCGACGGTGACCGTCAGCCGTCTGCCAGGTTCAGGGGCACCGGTCAGGGTGTGGCCAGGGCCTCCAGGGTCGCCCGTGCGCCCTTCTCGTGCAGCGACGCCAGGTGCCGCTGGTAGGTCTCCGCGAAGCGGGTGTCGTCGGCCAGGTCACCGAACAGCTCCTCGTTGCGGACGAACACCAGCGGGTCCTCGGCGTACCGCTGCGCCGTCGCCTTCAGCGTGTCGGCGAGCCGGTCGACGATCGTGATCGGCCCGCCCTGCTCGTCCACGCCCTCCGCGTAGCGCGCCCACGCCGCCACGATCGCGGCCGAGCGCTCGATCTCCCCGCCGTGTTCCAGGTTGTGCCGCACCACCGGCAGCAGCCACTTGGGGATGCGGTCGGAGCTCTCGGCGCACAACCGGGCCACGGTGTCGCGCACGTGGGAGTTGGAGAACCGCGAGATCAGCTCGTGCTTGTAGGCGTCGAGGTCGATCCCGGGCACGGGGTGCAGGCTCGGCGTGGCCTCCCGGTCCATGTACGACAGCAGGAACTGCGCGAACAACGGGTCCTGGCACACGTCGTGCACCAACCGGTGCCCGGCGAGGTAGCCGAGGTAGCACAGGCCCTGGTGGCTGGCGTTGAGCAGTCGCAGCTTCATCAGCTCGTACGGTTCGACGTCGGCCACCACCTGCGCGCCCGCGTCCTCCACCGGCGGCCGACCGGCGACGAAGGCGTCCTCCAGCACCCACTGCGTGAACGGCTCGCACACCACGGGCCACCGGTCCTCGACGCCGAACCGCTCCGCGATGGCGGCGCGGTCGTCGTCGGTGGTGACGGGGGTGATGCGGTCGACCATGCAGTTGGGGAACGTGACGTGCTGCTCCACCCACTCGCCGAGCTTCTCGTCCCCCCACTTCTCACCGCGCAGCCGGGCGAACGCGGTGAAGCTGCGGCGCGCGGCGTCTCCGTTGCCCTGGATGTTGTCGCAGGACAAGATGGTGAACGGACCGGTCCCCCGGTCGCGGCGGCGGGCCAGGGCCTCGGTGACCAGCCCGAACGTGGTGCGCGGTACCGCGTCCGGCTCCAGGTCGGCGACGACGCCGGGGTCGGTGGCGTCGAACTCCCCGGTGACGGCGTGGAAGTTGTAGCCGCCCTCGGTGACGGTGAGGGAGACGATCCGGGTCTCCTCCGACGCCATCTTCTCGATCACCGCCTCGGGGTCGTCCGGGGCGAGCAGGAACTCGACGATCGAGCCGACCACCCGCGCGTCCTGCGTGCCGTCCGGGTGCTTCTCCACGAGCGTGTAGAGGCAGTCCTGGGCCTGCAGCGCGTCGCGCATCCGGGCGTCACCGGGCAGCACCCCCACCCCGCAGATCCCCCAGTCCATGCCCTGCCCCGCGTTCATCAGCTTGTCGAGGTAGAGCGCCTGGTGGGCGCGGTGGAAGCCACCGACGCCGATGTGGACGATCCCCGCCCGCACCGCGGCCCGGTCGTAGGCGGGCACGGCGACGGACGGGTCGAGCGAGGAGAGGGTGGCGGTGGAGAGCGCCGTCACTTGACGGCCCCCAGGGACAGCCCCTGCACCAGCTTGTCCTGCGCCGCGAACCCGGCGATGAGCACCGGGAGCGACACGACCACCGCGGCCGCGCACACCTTGGCCAGGAACAGCCCCTGACTGGTGACGAAGCTCGTCAGGAACACCGGGGCCGTCTGGGCCACCGTCGCGGTGAGCACGCGGGCGAACAGCAGCTCGTTCCAGCTGAAGATGAAGCAGATCAGCGACGTGGCCGCGATGCCCGGCAGCACGATGGGCATGACGATCGTGCGCAGCGTCCGCGGCAGCGTGCAGCCGTCCATCGACGCGGCCTCGAGGATCTCCCCCGGCACCTCGGCGAGGAACGAACGCATCATCCACACGGCGATCGGCAGGTTCATCGACGTGTACAGGATGATCAGCAGCCAGATGTTGTCCAGCATGCCGATGCCCTGCGCGATCAGGTAGACGGGCAGCAGCCCGGCCACCACCGGCAGCATCTTCGTGGACAGGAAGAAGAACAGCGTGTCCGTCCACTTGCGCACCGGCTTGATCGACAGCGCGTACGCGGCCGGGATCGCCAGGATGAGCACCAGCACCGTCGAGAGCACGCTCGCGGTGATCGAGTTCAGCAGCGGTGGCCACGGGCTCGCGCCGCCGCCGAAGAAGTTCGCGTAACCGTCGAGCGTGAGCGGGGCGAACACCGACGGCGGGTTGGTGGCCGCATCGTTCTCGCTGTGGAACGAGGTGAGGAACATCCACACCACCGGCAGCACGAACAGGATGCCGACGAGCCAGGCGATGACGCCCAGCGCGATCCCGGACCGCCTGCGCTTGGTGTGGGCGGCGGTGTCGGCCGTCGCGGTCGGGGTCTTCTCCAGGGTTGCTGCAGTCATGACGAGTGCTCCTCGACCGGCGGCGCGGATGGAACCGCAGCCGTGATGGTGGATGGCGTGATCATCGAGCACCCTCCTCGCGGAACAGCGACGACACGGTCCGCAGGGCGAACGTGGCGATGATGATCGTGCCGATCACGGTGACGACGCCGGCGGCCGACGCCCGGCCGTAGTCCTGCGCGTTGTAGAAGGTCTGGTAGATCGTGTACGGCAGGTTGGCGGTGCCGAGCCCGCCCGAGGTGATCGTGAAGACGGCGTCGAAGTTCTGCACGATGTAGATCGACCCGAGCAGGCCGCCGAGCTCCAGGTACTGACGCAGGTGCGGGAACGTCATGTGCCGGAAGACCTGCCAGTTGTTGCAGCCGTCGATCTGCGCCGCCTCGATCACGTCGAGCGGCTTGCCCTGCAGACCCGCCAGCAGGATCAGCATCATGAACGGCGTCCACTGCCACACCAGGGCGATGATCACCGACGTCAGCGGGGCCGCCGTGATCCAGTCCGGCTGCGGCGCGTTCGCCCCGAAGATCCACGTGAGCACGCCGTTGAGCAGGCCGTACTCCGGGTTGAACAGCGCGTGCTTCCACAGCAGCGCCGCCGCGACGGGCACGACGAGGAACGGCGTGATCATCATCGTGCGGACGATGCCGCGGCCGAGGAACGCCCGGTCCAGCAGCAGCGCGATGAGCATGCCCAGCACCAGGCTGATGATCACCACCGACGCCGTGAGCAGGATCGTCGTGAGGATCGCGTTGCGGGTGTTGATGTCGGTGAGGACACGCACGAAGTTGTCGAACCCGGCGAACCCGCGCTCGTCGGGGTAGTAGGCGTTCCAGTTCATGAACGAGATGACCAGCGTGCCCACGAACGGCAGCTGCGTCACGATGATCATGAAGATCAGCGCGGGCAGCAGCGGGGCCCGGCGGGCCCACTGCCCGGTGCGCTGCAACGCGGTGTTCGCGGGAGTTCCGACCGGACGTTCGGCTGTCGTGGTCATGGCTACTTCCCCCCTTCGCTGCGCGAGCGGTAGCGCTCCGCGACGTCGTCGGCCAGTTGCTGGCCGCGGTCGAGGGCGTCCTGCACGCTCGTCTGCCCGGCGATCGCCGAGCTGATCTCCTGCGACACCTGGGTCCCGAGGTCCGGGAACTCCGGGATGTCGACGAACTGGATGCCCAGCGCGGGCCGCGGCTGGACGCCGGGGTCACGCGGGTCGGCCGCCTCGATCGCGGCCTTCGTCGGACCGGCGAACGAGGAGGACGCGGCCAGGTACTGCGGGTTCTCGTAGGTCGACGCCCGCTTGCCCGCCGGGACGCTCGACCAGCCGATCTGCTGGCCCACGAGGTTCTCGTAACCCTTGCCCGACGCCCAGGAGATGAACTTCCAGGCGTTGTCCTTCTTCGTGCTCGCCTGCTGGATGCCCCACGACCAGGCGTAGAGCCAGCCGGCGCTCTGCGTGTCGACGACCGGAGCCGGGGCGTAACCGATCTTGCCCTTCACCGGGGAGCCGGACGCCTCGAGCGAGCCCGCGGCCGACGTGGCGTCGTACCACATGGCGACGTTGCCCTGGATGAGGTTGTTGAGGCACTCGGTGAAGCCGGCCTGCGGGGCGCCGGTCTCGCCGTGGGCGCGCACGAGGTCGACGTAGAACTGCACGGCCTTGGTGAACTCCGGCGCGTTCACCTGCGCCTGCCAGTCCTTCGTGAACCAGGTGCCGCCGAACGTGTTGACCACCGTGGTGAGCGGGGCGAACACCTGGCCCCAGCCGGGCTGGCCGCGCAGGCAGATACCCCTCATGCCCGGCTGCGCGCCGTCGACCTGGGCGGCGATGTCGGCCACCTGGGGCCAGGTCGGCTTCGCGGGCATCGTGATGCCCTTCGCCGCGAGCACGTCCTTGCGGTACATGAGGAACGACGACTCACCGTAGAACGGCTCGCCGTAGACCTTGCCGTCGTCGCCGGAGAGCGAGGTGACCATCGGCTTGAGGATGTCGGCCTGGTCGAACCCCGGATCCTTCGCGATGTAGTCGTCCAGCGGCGCGATCCAGCGGCTGCGCGCGTAGATCGGGATCTCGAAGTTGCTGACCGTGGCCACGTCGTACTGGCCGGCCTGGCTGGAGAACTCCTGGCTGATCTTGTCGCGGACGTCGTTCTCGGGCAGCACCGTGAAGTTGACGGTGATGCCCGTCTCCTTCGTGAAGTTGTCCGCCGTGAGCTTCTGCAGGTCGATCATCTGCTGGTTGTTGACCATCAGCACGTTGATGCTGTTGGGCCCGCCGCCTCCGACGCCTCCGCCCCATCCCGCGCAGGCCGAGCTCAGCATCACCATGCCGAGCGCCGCCGCCACCATCCCCGACCGCTTCATTGCGCCCTCCCGGGACTGCTCAGATGAGCACTGCCCTGATCACACGATCAGGGTGTGGCACCGGTCACCAGGAGTCAATGGTTTGTGCAAGAATGGGCATGGGACCGCTCAGATGAGCAGGAGGACGCATGGCGACACCGGCACGCGGGCCGGCGCAGCTCGTCCTCACCGCCTCCGTCGCCCGCCGCTACTACATCGACGGCCGCTCCAAGATCGAGATAGCGGAGGAGTTCTCGCTCAGCCGGTTCAAGGTCGCCCGCCTCCTCGACGACGCGCGCAGCAGCGGGCTCGTCCGCATCGAGATCGGGCACCCCGGCGTGGTCGACGTCGAGCTGTCCGGGCGGCTGATGGAGGCGCTCGGCCTGGCGCACTGCGTCGTCACCGACACCCCCGACGAGCACCCGACGGCCCTGCGCGAGCACCTCGGCGCCGCGGCGGCCGAGCTGCTCACCGAGATCGTCACCCCCGACGACGTGCTGGGTCTGTCGTGGGCGCGGTCGGTCAGCGCGATGGCCACGGCCCTGCGCGAACTGGCGACCGTGCCGGTCGTGCAGCTGACCGGAGCGCTGGCCCGGCCGGGCGTGGACGACAGCTCGATCGAGCTGGTGCGGGAGGTCGCCCGGGTGTCCGGCGGGCCGGCCTACTTCTTCTACGCCCCGATGGCGGTGCCCGACGCGACCACGGCGCGGGCGCTGCGCCGGCAGCCGGAGGTGGAGCGGGCGTTCTCCCTCATCGGGTCGGTGACCAAGGCCGTCGCGGGCGTGGGGGCGTGGGAGCCGGAGCAGTCCACGCTCTACGACGCCACGGGCGAGGCCGAACGCGCCGACCTGGCGCGGCGGGGCGTGTGCGCCGACGTGTCGGGCGTGCTGCTCGACGTCCACGGCGACGCGGTGCCCGCCGACCTGACCGAGCGGATGATCGGCATCACCGCGGAGCAGATGCGGGCCGTACCCGAGGTGATCGGGATCGTGTACGGCACGGCGAAGGTGCAGGCGGTGCAGGCGGCGGTGCGCGGCGGGCTGGTCGACAGCCTGGTCACCCACTCCACGATGGCCACCGCCCTGATCGCCGCGGCACCGCGGTGACGGCGTCCGAGGTCCCGCTGCTCGGCGGCACCGCCAACCGCGGCCGCGTGCACCGCGTGGGCGACACGGTCCGGCGGCCGATGCGACCGACCAGCGCGGCCACCCACGCGCTGCTGCGCCATCTCGAGGACGTCGGGTTCGACGGCGCCCCGCGCGTGCTCGGCATCGACGACGCCGGGCGCGAGGTGCTCACCTACATGCCGGGCGACGCGGTGACCGTGCCGCTGCCGGACTGGGGTCTCACCGACGACGCCCTGCGCAGCACCGGTGAGCTGCTGCGCCGCTTCCACGACGCCGTGGCGGGCTTCGATCCCGCACCGCACACGTGGTCGCACCCGACGCCGGCGGCGTTCCGGGGCGGCGGGATCGCCCACAACGACCCCAACCTCGACAACGTCGTGTTCCGCGACGGCCGCGCCGTCGCCCTGATCGACTTCGACCTCGCCGCCCCCGGCTCCCCCGTGTGGGACCTGGCGACCGCCGCCCGGCTCTGGGCCCCGCTGCGCTCGCCCTCGGACGTGTCCGACGTCCGGCGGGGCCGCGGCCTGGAACGGCTGCGCATCCTCGTCGACGCCTACGGGCTCGACGAGCAGGGCCGCGAACTGCTGGTCACCGCCCTGCGCGAAGCGCACGACTGGATGGTGACCATCGTGGCCGAGGGCGCGCGTGACGGCGTGCCCGGCTTCGCCGCCTACTGGACCCCCGACGCCGCGGAACGCGCCCGCCGCACGGATGCGTGGATGGAGCACAACACCGACGCGATCCGGGCGGTGCTGGCTACCTAGCCACCTTCGACGGCCACCAGATCCTCCGGCCGACGTCCAGGGACAGGGCCGGGACCAGCAACGTCCGCACGACCAGCGCGTCGAGCAGCACCCCGAAGGCCACCAGGATCGCGATCTGCAGCAGGAACAGGATCGGGATCACGGCGAGCGCCGCGAACGTCGCCGCCAGCACCACGCCGGCGGAGGTGATCACGCCACCGGTCACCGAGAGCCCCGTCAGCACGCCGGCGCGGGTCCCGTGCCGCACGGCCTCCTCCCGCACCCGGCTCATCAGGAAGATGTTGTAGTCGACGCCGAGCGCGACGAGGAAGACGAACGCGAACAGCGGGACGCTCGGGTCGGCGCCGGGCAGGTCGAGCAGGTCGTTGAAGACGAGGGAGCCGATCCCGAGCGTCGCGGCGAACGACAGTACGACCGTCGCGATGAGCAGCAGCGGCGCCACGAGCGCACGCAGCAGCAGCGCCAGCACGATGAAGACCACGAGCAGGACCGCGGGGATGACCACCCGGAGATCGCGCGCCGCGGTGTCCTGCGTGTCGAGCTGGGTGGCGGTGATGCCGCCGACCAGCGGGTCCGCTCCCGGAACCGCGCGGACCGCCTCGCGCAACGACCGAACGGCCGCCACGGCCGCCTCGCTGTCGGGCGCGTCGGCGAGCACGGCGTTCAGCTCGACCCGCCCGTCGACGACCCGGTCCGAGCCGCGCCGGACGTCGGACACGCCCTCGACACCACGGGCCGCCGCGATCACGGCGTCCTCGGTGGAGGCCGCCGTGATGATCACTGCAGGCGCACCGGTGCCGCCCGGGAAGTGCCGGCCCAGCGTGTCCTGGCCCTGGACGGACTCCACCGCGGACTTGTTCACGAAGAAGTCCGACTGCGCCACGCCGGACGCGCGGAACTGCGGGACCAGGGCGGCCGCACCGAGCAGGACGATCGCGGTGCCGACCCAGATCGCCCGCGGCCGCCGCCCGACCGTTTCGGCGATCCGCGCCCAGAGGCCCGGACGTCCGGCGGCGGCGCCGACCCTCGGACGGAACGGCCAGAACGCTCCGCGGCCGGTCAGGAGCAGGGCCGCGGGCAGGAAGGTGAGCACGGCCAGTACCGACGCCACGATGCCGATGGCCGCGACCGGGCCGAGGCCGCGGTTGGAGTTCAGACCGGACAGCAGCAGGCACAGCAGGCCGAGCACGACCGTTCCCGCGGAGGCCAGGATCGGCTCGATCGCGGCACGGTAGGCCGCGCGCATCGCCATCCACGTGGACTCGTGGCGCAGGAGCTCCTCCCGGAACCGGGACACCAGCAGCAGCGCGTAGTCCGTGGCCGCGCCCACCACCAGGATGAACAGGATCCCCTGGGTCTGGCCGCTCAGCGCGATCAGATCGTTCGCCGCCAGCCAGTAGACGACGAGCACGGCGAGCGAGAGCGCGAGCACGGCCGAGAGCAGCACCAGCACGGGCAGCAGCGGGCTGCGGTAGACCAGCAGCAGGATCAGCGCGACGACGCCACCGGCGACGATCAGGAGCAGCCCGTCGATGCCGCTGAAGGCGGTGACGAGGTCTCCGAGCAGGCCGGCGGGGCCGGCGACCTGGACCGTGAGGCCCGCCGGCAACCCCTCGGCGAGGGTGGAACGCAGGTCGGTCACCACCTCGGTCAGCCGGTCGCGGAACTGGGCCGGGATCGCGACGACGACCTGCGCCGCCGCCCCGTCGGCCGACGGGATCGCCGGCGAGGACCGGCCGGACAGCCCGGGGAGCGTGCCGATCGCCGTCACCCGCGTGGTGATCGCGGCGAGGTCGGCGGAGGTGAGCCCGCCGGGCCGTTCGAAGACGACGATCGCGGGGATCGCCTGCTCGTCGGTGAACGCGAGCTGGGCCTCGGCGGCCCGCGTGGCCTCCGCGTCGGCGGGGAGGAACGACGAGCTGTCGTTGGACTGGACGTCAGCGAGCTTGCCCTGGTACGGCCCGCCGAACGCTCCGATCACCAGCCAGCCCACCAGGACCAGCGCCGGGAGCACCACGCGCAGCCAGCGGTTGGGCGGGGCCGGCGGACGCGTCGGTGACTCCGCGCCGGACAGGACAGGGAGACTCATTCATCAAGTATCTCCATTATCGAGATGAAGCGCCAGTCGACCACCGCGGAGCCCGTGGTCACGGATCGGCCGGCCTGCTCCGGACGTTCCACAGGGAGTGCTCCACTCCGCGGATCGCACGGACCCGTGCCACCATCGCCCGATGGCTGAGTACGCGCACCTCGGTGAGGCCCTGGGCACCGACTTCTTCTCCGTCCGGGACCAGTTCACCGGCGAGCAGTGGGACAAGTTCATCGCGGTGCGCAAGTTCGTCGACGACGAGGTGCTGCCCGACATCGGCGACTACTGGGAGAGGGCCGAGCTCCCCTGGCACCTCTTCCGGCGCCTGCCCGAGCTGAAGATCGTCGGCGAGGACATCCAGGGCCACGGCGCCGCCGGGATGAGCCCGATGGCCTGCGGGCTGGTGCACATGGAGCTGCACCGCGGCGACGGCTCGCTCGGCACGTTCCTCGGCGTGCACGCCGGGCTCGCGATGCAGTCGGTGGCCATGTGCGGCTCCGAGGAGCAGAAGGAGCGCTGGCTGCCCGCGATGTCGTCGCTGGACAAGATCGGCGCGTTCGCGCTCACCGAGCCGAACCACGGCTCCGACTCGATCGCGCTGGAGACCACCGCCCGCCGGGACGGCGACCACTGGATCCTCGACGGCGCCAAGCGGTGGATCGGCAACGGCACCATCGCCGACCTGGTGGTGGTGTGGGCGCGGGACACCGACTCCGGCGAGGTGAAGGGCTTCGTCGTCGAGACGCCCGCCGAGGGCTACGAGGCCGGCGTGATCACCGGGAAGATGTCGCTGCGCTCGGTGTGGCAGGCCGACATCGAGCTCCACGGCGTGCGGGTCCCCGACGAGAACCGGCTGGCGAACGCCGCGTCGTTCAAGGACTGCGCGAAGGTGCTGGCCAACACCCGCGGCATCTGCGCGTGGATGGCGCTGGGGCACGCCACCGCCGGCTACGACGCCGCGATGCGCTACGCGATGACCCGGGAGCAGTTCGGCAAGCCGCTCGCGTCGTTCCAGATCGTGCAGCAGCGGCTCGTGCACATGCTGGCCGGCCTGACGTCGATGCAGCTCTACTGCATGCAGCTGGGCCGCCTCGCCGACGACGGCCGCCTGTCCCCCACCGTCGCCGGGCTGGCCAAGATGCACAACACCCGCACGGCCCGGAAGATCCTCTCCGAGGCGCGGGACCTGTTGGGCGGCAACGGGATCCTGCTCGAGCACCACGTCGTGCGGCACTGGGCCGACATCGAGGCCATCCACACGTTCGAGGGCACCGAGACGATGCAGACCCTGATCGTGGGCCGCGACATCACCGGCCTGGGCGCGTTCGCCTGACGGCGGGTCGTGCGCGGATATCAGGGTCGGAACACCGTTATCCGCGCACGGGGCCGAAGGCCCGCTTCCAGGCCTGGTAGCCGCCGTCGAGGTCGGTGGCATTGTGCAGGCCCAGGTCCTGCAGCGACGCCGCCGCCAGGCTGGAGCTGTAGCCCTCGGAGCAGAACAGGATCCAGGTGACGTCGTGGTCGACGGCCTGCGCGATCTTCGCGTCCGACGTCGGGTCCAGCCGCCACTCGAGGTGGTTGCGCTCGATGATCAGCGCGCCGGGCAGCTCGCCCTCGTCGGCGCGCTGCCAGCCCGGCCGGGTGTCGACGAGGATCGCGCCCTGCTCCACCAGCTCCGCGGCACGCCGCGGGTCCGGGCGGTCCAGGCGGGCGCGGGCGGCGGTCAGGAGATCGTCGACGGTGGTCATCCGACGCCCTTCGGGGAACCGGAGCCGATCAGCTCCGAGCGGGTGCGGCGCAGGCCCCGGGCCGGGTCGACGTCGTAGTAGGACATCGCCGTGAGCGGCGGGGAGTACGCGTGGACGCTGACGGCGGGCGTCGTCTCGTGGTTGCCCACGTCGTGGACGTGGCCGAGCGGGAAGCCCGCGCTGTGCCCGGCGAGCAGCCGGCGGCTGCGGAGTCCGGCACCGGCCCAGCGGTGCTCCACCAGCTCGCCCGACACGACGGTGAGCGCGCCGAGCGAGCCCGCGTGGTCGTGCAGCTCGGCGGCCTGCTCGGTGGACCAGCTGATCAGCCAGACGTCGACGTAGTCGTCGGTGCGCAGCAGCTCGTACCAGCGGCGGACGGGATCGACCTCGACCGGGTGGACCCCGGCCAGCACCTCGTCGGCGATCTCGCGGGTGAGGTCGGTCAGGTCGGACAGCGCAAGGGACGTGGGGGCGTGCAGCAGCACAGGGATGCTCCGGGGACGGTGGGACGGACGGACGAGGACGTCAGTGCCGTCAACACCACTGGTCGAAGCAGTCCGCACGGCGTCCGCCCCAGATCTCTCCGAGGACGGCGGCCGGTGACATGGGCTCATACCAACACAGGGTCGGCCCGCAGGGCCACCACTTCCCACCTCCCGGGAGGACCCACAGGAAGTCCACAGCGGACGCCCGGCAAATGTCCGGCCATGGCCGGTCGGGAACACTGGGCCCATGGCGACGCACCTCGAGGACGGCAGCTGGGAGATCCAGGGACGACGGCTGGGCTTCCCGGTGCGCATCACCGAGGCGGCCGCGGCCTGCGCGACGTACCTGGTGCGCACCGACCGGGCGCGGCGGCTCGTCGAGGGCACGGGGCTGGAGCTGCTGTCGTTCGCCGGCCGCACCCCGCTGTTCCTGGCCCTGATCGACTACCGCGTGAACGACCTCGGCGACTACGACGAGGCCGGCGTCGCGTTCCTCGCCCGCCACCGGGGCCGCACGGGTACCTACATCCACCAGCTCCCCGTGACGCAGACGTTCACGATGGAGGCCGGCCGCGCGCTGTGGGGGCTGCCGAAGTGGCTGGGCCGCGCCGAGCTCGCGATCGACGGCCGGGACGCCACCTGCCACCTCGCCGACGACGCGGGCCGTCACGTGCTCACCGCCGCCCTGCGCACGCTGCCCGGGCGCCTGCCGTGGCCGGTGAGCGGCGGGGTCGCCGCGCTGGCCCCACGCGACGGCGAGGTGCTGGTCAGCCCCGTCCGCGCCCGGCTGAGCGGGATCCGGGTCGGCCGCAGCGCCACCGTGGTGCTCGGCGGAGGTCACGCCATGGCCGACGAGCTGCGCGCCCTCGGGCTGCCCCGGCGACCGCTCCTGACCACGATCGTCGACCACGTGGCCTTCGAGATGGACCCCGCGTCAGCGGTGGGCCGCTAGCCACTCGCGCAGGTCGGCGAGCGGCGCCTCGCGCTCGGGCTCGTTGTAGATCTCGTGCCACAGGCCCTCGTACCAGCGCACCGTCTGGTCCGGGGAGCCGCTCGTGGACTCCAGCAACCGGGTGCCCGACGGTTCGGTGAGCACGTCGTCGGTGCCGTGCTGCAGCAGCAGGGGCAGCGTCAGACCGCGGGCGCGCTCGGGCAGCACGTCGAACTGTGCGAACAGCCGCGCGGAGAGCCCGAGCGTGGGGTTGCCCTGGTACACCAACGGATCGGCCTGGTACGCGGCGACGACGGCCGGGTCCTTGCTGACCTTGGTGCCGTCGATGCCCGCCGGACGCAGGGTGGGGGCCACCCTGGCGAGCAGGGTGAGCACCGGCACGGCGACCTTCGGCACGGCGTTGCTCGCCAGCGCGGGCGCCGACAGCACCAGCCCCTGCAGATCGGCCTGGTGGTCGAGTGCGTAGGCCAGCGCGATCTGGCCGCCCATGCTGTGGCCGAGCAGGAACACCGGCAGCCCGGGGTGCAGCGCCACGACGTGGCGGCGGAACGTGTCGAAGTCGGCCAGCCAGTCGGCGTAGTCGTCGAGGTGGGCGCGGCGGCCGCCGGAACGGCCGTGGCCGCGGTGGTCGAGCGCGTAGACGGCCCACCCGTCGGGGGTGACGGCGTCGACGACGTTGCCGTAGCGGCCGGAGTGCTCACCCAGGCCGTGGCAGAGCAGCAGCACACCGGTGGGATCGGTGGGAGGGAGCCAGCCCTGCCAGTACAGCTCGACGCCGCGCACACCGTCGAGCGTGCCCTCCACGTGCGTGTCCGCCATCAGCCGTGGCCGATCATGACGTCGTCGGCGGCGGTGGGCGCGGGCAGGCCGGCGGGCACCAGCTCGATGTCGTGGCGCAGGTCGGTCTCGTCGGGCACGGTGAGCAGGAGCGCCGCCGGCTCGCAGTCGTGGGCGCTGACCGAGAGGCCGTAGTCGCCCGCGGCGAGGTCGGAGATCCAGTACTCGCCGCCCGGGCCGGTGCCGGTGGTGTCGACGATCTCGCCGTCCTGCACCAGCGTCAGGCGCGCGCCGACGATCGGGCCGTCCTCCCCGAACACGGTGCCGGCCACCGACGCCGACCGCGCGAGCAGCACCTCGGCCTCCACGGGCTCACCCCCGACCGTGACCGCCACGGCACCCGGCTGGTGCCCCGGGGCGGCCGACACGAGCACGTAGCTGCCCGGGTGGGGCGCGCGGACCTCGCCGCGGCCCTTGGCGTCGGCGACCGCGGTGGTGGTCTCCCGGCCGCGGTCGTCGAGCAGCGTGACGCCCGCGCCGTCGATGCCGTCACCGTCGCGGCCCACCACGCGGAAGGCGACGGTCTGCGCGGAGCCGGTGACCGGTACGGGGGCGGCGGGGGCGACCGACGGCGACATCGGGGCGTCGTCCTCGTCGTCGACCGCAGGGGCGGCGGAGCCCGCCGGGGCGCAGCCGAACGTGCGGAGCAGGGCGAGATCGGCCGCGGCCTGCTCAGCGGCGGTCTCGGCGGCGGTGCGGCGGCGGACGGCGAGCTCCTCGGGGGTGGCGTCGGGCTCCGACGCGGTGACGGGGTCGGGGGCCGGTTCGACCTTCGGGGCCGCGACGGCCTCCACCGGTGCTGCGGGCTCCGTGGGGGCGGCGGGCTCCGTGGGGGCGGCAGGCTCGCCGCGGACCAGCGCGAGGACCGGCCGGGAAGCGACGGCGGGCACAGCCGGCGTCCGGGGGACGGCCGGGGCCGCTTCGACGGCGGGCGGCTTCGCCACCGCGAGGTCCTCGTCCGCGACCGGGGCCCGCACAGCGACCGAGGCCTTCTCCGGGGCCTTCTCCGGGGCCTTCTCCGGGGCCTTCTCCGGGGCCGGGGCGGGGTCGGCAGCCGGGGCGGGGTCGGGCCGGGTGGGTGCGACGACCGGGCGCGGGCCGAACAGCTCCGGGCTCACCGTGGGCAGCACGACGGGCCGCAGCTGCGGCTCCGACCGCTCCGGGACTCCGGACTCGCTCTCGTCCACGTCCACGTCGGCCCAGTCGGCCCACTCCGACCACTCGTGGTCCGGGTCGCCGGTGGCCCACACGGCACCGTCGCCGTCGGCCATCCGGGCCGCCCGGCCCCAGGGGGTGTCGGAGCCCGGGAGCTGCGCGACGGCGGACGACTCGGCGCGGACGGCCGGGGCTGCGGCGGGCTCCACGGACGGCACGGACGGCACGGACGGCACGGACGGCGCGCCGGGGGCCTCCTCCTCGGCGACGGCCGGTTCCGCGACGACCACCACATCGGGCTCGGCGTCGACGGGCTCGGCAGCGGGCTTCCCGGCAGCGGCCTTCTCCGCGGCGGGCGTCTCGGCGGAGGACTCCTGCTCGGCGGGCGGCGCGTCGGCGGCCTGCTCGGCCCGCATCCGCACCAGGTCGGCGACGGTGCGCGGGCTGCCGGGGTTCTCGCCGGGGGTGCGGCGCACCACCCGGTACAGAATGACGACCGCTGCGACGACCAGCGCGGCGAGCACCAGCGCGACCATTCCCAGCGTGCTCATGACCGCTCCCCGGATCCGTACGAACTTGGCCTGAACCTAGCATCCCGGCGACTCCGGACCGGGTAGGCGGCCACGGAGTGTTACCGCAGCTCAGGGCATGATCCAGGGTGTGGACACCGAACTCAGCGAGCTCGCGGCAGCGCACGGGGTGGCGACGGCGTACCGGGACGGCGAACGGCGCCTGGTCACGGTCGACGAGGACGTCGTCGTGCGGGTGCTGGGCCTGCTCGACGTCGACGCGAGCACCCCGGACGCACGGCGCGCCGCCCTCGCCGTCGCGCGCGCCGACGCCACCCGCACCCCGGGCACGATCGCGGCCCGCACCGACCGGGCCCGGCCGCTGCCGGCGCCGGGGGTGCTCGTCGACTCCGGCGGCGGGCGCCGCGAGGTCACGGAGATCCCCGCGGGACTCGACCCCGGTTGGTACCGGTTGGAGACCGCCGACCGGGTCGTGACGGTGGTGGTCGCCCCGCCCGCGCTGCCCGAACCGCGCCGGGCCTGGGGCTGGATGCTGCAGCTCTACGCCCTGCACTCGGACCGGTCGTGGGGCATCGGCGACCTCGGGGACCTCTCCGCGTTCACCACCTGGACGGGCCGCGAGCACGGCGCGGGTGCGGTGCTGCTCAACCCGCTGCACGCGATCACCCCGGTGCCTCCCGTGCAGCCGTCGCCCTACACGCCGTCGAGCCGCCGGTTCGGCACCCCGCTGGCCCTGCGGATCACCGACCTGGACGCCTACGCCCGCGCCGACGCCGACACGCGCGCCGAGGTGGACGCGCTGCGCCCCGTACAGGTCGGCGACCGCATCGAGCACGACCGCGTCTGGGCGGCCAAGCGCGCCGCGGCCGAGCTGCTGTGGCGCGCCGACGGGCGCCCCGAGCCGACCGACGCGCCCGCCGACCTGTGGGAGTTCGCGCGGTTCTGCGCGCTGGCCGAGCGGTTCGGCGGCCGCTGGAGCCGCTGGCCCGCCGACCTGCACCACCCGGACGCGCCCGGTGTAGCGCCGATGTGTGCAGAGCTGGCGCCGCGGGTCGCGTTCCACGCCTGGTTGCAGCAGCAGGTGCAGCGGCAGCTCGCGGGGGTGCTGGAGGCCGCGCGGGCCGTGGACGTGCAGGTGGTGCACGACCTCGCCGTCGGCTGCGACCCCGAGGGCGCCGACGGCTGGGCGCTGCAGGACGTGCTCGCGCTGGGCGTCCGGGTGGGCGCCCCGCCGGACGCGTTCAGCCAGCAGGGCCAGGACTGGGGGCTCCCGCCGTGGCGCCCCGACCGCCTCGACGCCACCGGCTACGCCGCCTACCGCGACCTGCTCCGGGCGCTGCTGCGCCAGGCCGACGGGCTGCGCATCGACCACGTCGCCGGACTCTTCCGGCTGTGGTGGGTGCCGCCGGGCCAGTCGGCCGACCGCGGCACCTACGTCCACTACGACGCCGAGGTCATGCTCGCCGTGCTGACGCTGGAGGCCCACCGGGCGGGCGCGCTGGTGATCGGTGAGGACCTCGGCACGGTGGAACCGGAGGTCACCGAGGCACTGGCGGAGCGGAAGATGCTCGGCTCGTCCGTGCTGTGGTTCACCCGCGACCTCGACGCCCCCGGCGAGCCCCTCCTGCCGCCCGGGCGCTGGAACGAGGAGTCGGTGGCCACCGTCTCCACCCACGACCTGCCGACCGCCGCGGGTTTCCTGCGCGGCGAGCACGTCCGGGTCCGGGCCGAGCTGGGGCTGCTCGACGACGTGCCGGCCGAGGAGGCCAAGGCCGTGCGGGAACGCGCCGAGCTGCTGGACCTGCTGCGGGCGGAAGGGCTGATCACCGGGGAGCCGGACGAGGCGGCGCTGATCGTCGCCATCCACGCCCTGCTGGCGCGCAGCCGTTCCCGGCTGGTGCTGATCTCCCCCTACGACGTGGTGGGCGAGGTGCGCCAGCCGAACCTGCCCGGCACCGTCGACCAGTACCCGAACTGGCGGCTGCCGCTGCCGGTGTCGCTGGAGGAGCTGGTCGTCCATCCCGGCGTGCGCGCTGTGGTGGCACAGCTCCGTCGAGCCCGCATGTGACGAGCCGCGTGCGTGATCGCCGCCCACGGGCCATCATCGTCGGATGGAGTCGTCGCGACTGGACCGCTGGCTGTGGTCCGTGCGCCTGACCAAGACCCGCCCCGACGCCGCGGCCGCGTGCCGGGGCGGGCACGTGCGCGTCAACGACAAGCCCGCGAAACCCGCCACGCCGGTGCAGCCCGGCGACCGGATCCGGGCGCGGGTCAACGACACCACCCGCATCGTCGAGGTGGTGCGGGTGATCCCGCGCCGCACCAGCCCCGTCGACGCCGCCACCTGCTTCATCGACCACACCCCCGCCCCACCGCCGGAGGCCGCCGTCCCGGTGGCCCGCCGCGAACGTGGGGCCGGCCGCCCCACGAAACGCGAACGCCGCGTCCTCGACGACTTCCGCGCCGGCCTGCTCTGACCAGCACCGACGCGCCCGCCCCGATCAGCCACCAGCGCCCAGCGCTCGCGCGCGGTGGCCGGCGGAAGGCCCGCACCGGCGAGGGCGGTCCGGTCGGGGCGCTCCACGACGGCCCACAACGCGATCCCCACGCGATCCGTACCGCAGCCGGGGTTGGACCGTCCTGACTCCGGGTAGCCCCAGGCATCGACACCGACCGACAGGCCACGGGCGCAGGCGCTCCGGACCGGCTGAGGCTGCGCCTCACCGGGCCGTCGCTGCGTGGCCAGCTGCGTTGGGTGCGGCTGCGGCTGGCCGAGTGGGCGACCGGGGTCGGCATGGACCGCGACGGCGTGGACGACCTGGTGCTGGCCGCCTACGAGGCGCTGGCCAACGTCGCCGACCACGCCTACCCCGACGGCCCGGGCGACGCGTGGGTGGAAGCGGACCGCTACGCGCCCGACCAGCTGGTGGTGGTCGTCACCGACCGGGGCCGCTGGCGGCCCCCGCCGTCGGATCCGGGGCTGCGCGGCCGCGGTATGACGTTGATCGCGGCGTTGGCCGAGAAGGTGGCCGTGCAGCGGGGCGACGCCGGCACCCGCGTCGTGATGCACTGGCGGGTGTGATTGCGGACGCTGCCCGGGCCCAGGTCGCTGCCACCTGTCGTGCCCTGCGCGCCGAGGGTCTCGTCGTCGGCACCGCGGGCAACGTCTCGGTGCGGGTGGACGATCTCGTGGCCGTCTCCCCCAGCGGCCTCGACTACGACGACCTGACGCCCGGCCTGGTGGGCGTGCACCGGCTCGACGGCACCCCGGTGGACGCGCCGCTCGAACCGTCCAGCGAGCTGCCGCTGCACCTGGAGATCTACGCGCGGACGGCGGCCGAGGCGATCGTCCACACCCACGCGCCGGCGTCGACGGCGCTGTCCTGCGTGGCGGACGAGGTGCCCGCGTCGCACTACTACACGGCGATGTTCGGCGGGCCGGTCCGCGTGGCGCCCTACGCGACGTTCGGCAGCGATGAGCTCGCGCGGAACGTCGCGGCGGCGCTGGAGGGGCGCACCGCCGCCCTGATGGGCAACCACGGCGCGGTGGTCGTGGCCGGGAGCCTGGCGACGGCCCTGAGCCTGGTGCGGTACCTGGAGTACGTCTGCGACGTGCACCTGCGGGCGCTGTCCACCGGTCTCCCGGTGCGCACGCTGGAACCCGCGGAGATCGACCGGGTGGCCGGGCTGCTCGGCGGCTACGGCCAGTCGATCCCCGCGGGACCGGGAAACCGGTGAGCAGCCTCCGCTGCTCCCGGTTCTCAGCCGGCGAAGTCCACGAGCGTCAGGTCCAGCGGGAACTGGCGGGTGCGGGGGCTGGGGGTGGGCAGGAGCCCCTGGTTCCACACCCCCTCCAGCGTCGTGCTGGCCCCGAACCGCGCCGCGTCGATCGCACCGGCCACGGCGAACCGGTCGTAGGTGTAGGGCAGCCCGCTCGACCCCAGCACTGACGGCCCGTTCATCAGGTGGAAATGCAGGTGCGGCGCGGACGTGTTGCCCGTGTTGCCGAGCAGCCCCAGCACCTGGCCGCGCCGCACCCGGTCGCCGACCTTCACCGTCACCGAGTTCTCCTGCATGTGCGCGTAGAAGGCGAACACCCCGTGGCCGAGGTCGAGCACGACGTGGTTGCCGTCGACGTTGGCCAGCGTGATGGTCGAGGGGTCGGGCAGGGTGCCGGGCACCTGGTCGCTCAGGGTGCTGAGCGTGCTGACGACCGTGCCGTCCGCCACGGCGAGCAGCTGGGCCCCGTAGGCCGTGTAGTTGCGGACGTCGGTGGGGTCGCCGTGCACGAGACGGCCCTGGGCGTCGAGGCGCATGTAGTCGATCGCGAAGCGCTGGGTGTCGGCGAGGTGGCCGTTGACCGGCAGCACCGTGTCGCGGTGGATGCCGTCGCCGCTGCAGCACCCGTTGATGTCCACCCAGCCCTTCCCGGCGAGCGGCGGGCTGATCACCAGTGGCTTCCCGACCAGGTCGAACGGCGCGGCGGTGTAGTCGAGCTGGGCCGGCGGCCCTCCCGCGACGGGCTGGCCCAGCAGGCGGAACCGGTGGATCAGCTGCTTCGGCACCTGGGCGTCCGTCGCGAAGGCCAGGTCGACGAGCACCAGCCGGGAGACGTCCTCGGGGATGGCCAGGCTGCCTGCGGGTTCCTTGCCGGTGAGCTTGCGCAGGCGCTTCAGCAGGTCGTCGCCGGCGAAGGACGCCACCACCCGCGAGGGGCGGTCGGCGTCGAGGACCTGGATCTCCTGCAGCGTCGCGAGATCGGCCCTGGCGTTGGTCAGCTGGATCTCGTAGACGACGTGCAGCCTGCCGTCGGTGCCCAGCACCGGCGACTGGCCGGAGTCGAGCGTGGACGCCACCACCACCGTGAACTGGTCGGGCGGCGGGGGCGCGGTGCGCGCCACCGGGAGCGTGGACGCACTGAGCGGCGCCACGGTCATCCCGGCACCCAGGCCGAGGACGGCGAGGATCGCCATCGCGAGGAACACGGGGACACGTCTGCGGGGCATGGCCACTCCCGGTCGGGCTGGTGGGCGCCACATCCCCGCGAGCGGCTCACCCAGCACGGTACGGACCAACCGCCCGATCCGGAAGGGTCCGTTCGGCCGTGCGCCAGACTGACGGCGTGCAGGTCGATCTCACGGGGCAGAGCACCCGTCGGTGGGTTCGCCGGTTCGCCGGTTCGGAGTCCGCGGGTGCGGTGGTGCTCCTCGTGGGTGCCGCCGCGGCGCTGCTGTGGGTGAACCTCGACGCAGCGTCCTACGACGGGTTCTGGGACACCCCGCTCGCGGTCCGCCTCGGCGACCACCTCCTGTCGCTGAGCCTGCGCGAGTGGGTCAACAGCGGGCTGATGTCGTTCTTCTTCTTCGTGGTCGGGCTGGAGGCCCGGCGGGAGTTCGACCTGGGCGAGCTGCGCGAACGTCGTCGCCTGGTCCTGCCACTGATGGCGGGGCTGGCCGGGATGGCCGTGCCGGCCGCGATCTACCTGGCCGTCACCGCGGGCACGCCGGCGGCGCACGGCTGGGGCGCCGCCATCTCCACTGACACGGCACTGGCTCTGGGCCTGCTCGCGCTGGCCGGCGTCCGCTCCCCCGCGGTGCGCGCGTTCCTGCTGACGGTGCTGGTGGTGGACGACCTCGTCGCGCTGTCGGTGATCGCGGTGGTCTACACCGACGAGGTCTCGCTGCCCGCACTGCTCGTGGCCGTCGCGCTGCTCGGGGTGGTGCTGCTGGCCCGGACCGCGCGCATCCGGGCGGGCGCCGTGTACGCCGTGCTCGGGGTGGCCACCTGGGTCGCGCTGCACGCCTCCGGGGTGGACGCGGTGACGGCCGGGCTCGCGCTGGGCCTGCTCACCTGGGCGTACCCGGCCAACCGCGGTGACCTCGAAGCGGCCACCGACCTCGTCCGCGCGTTCCGGGAGCAGCCGACGGCCGCGCTGGCCAGCTCCGCCCGCGCCGGGCTCGGGGCCGCGATCTCGCCCAACGACCGGTTCACGCACCTCTACTCGACCACCGTGGCGCTGGTGATCGTCCCGGTCTTCGCGCTGGCCAACATCGGCATCCCGCTCAGCGGCGAGGTGATCGCCCGCGCGGCGACCTCACCGATCACGCTCGGCGTGGTCGCGGCCTACGTCCTCGGCAAACCGGTCGGGATCGCGGGCATGTCGTGGCTGGTCACGAGGCTGTCAGGAGGTCGGCTGCGCGCTCCGGTGGGCTGGGCCGCCGTGCTCGGCGGGGGCGCGATCGCGGGCGTCGGGTTCACCGTGTCGCTGCTGATCGCCACGCTCGCCTTCTCCGGTGACGACCTGGAGGCCGCCAAGCTCGGCGTGCTCGCCGCCGCCGTCATCGCCTACGCCCTGTCCTGGCTGGTCTTCCGCGGGGCCGCGGCCCTGCCCGAGAAGGCGCTCCTCGGCTCGTCGCCGGTGATCGTGGACCTCCTCGACCCGGTGGACCCGGTGGTCGACCACCTGCGCGGCCCGGCCGACGCGCCCGTCACGGTGGTGGAGTACGGCGACTTCGAGTGCCCGTACTGCGGCCAGGCGGAGCCGGTGGTGCGCGAGCTGCTCGCCGAGCGCGGGGACGTCCGCTACGTCTGGCGGCACCTGCCGCTCACCGACGTGCACCCGCACGCCGAGCTGGCGGCCGAGGCCGCGGAGGCCGCCGCCCGCCAGGGCGCGTTCTGGGAGATGCACGACCGGCTGCTCGGCCACCAGGGCGAGCTGCGGCCCGTGGAGCTGGTCGCCCACGCGGAGGCCCTCGGGCTCGACGTCGAGCGCTTCCGGGCCGACATGCGCGGGCGCACCGGACGCGACCGCGTCGCCGCCGACGCCGGGTCGGCCGACCGCAGCGGCGTGTCGGGCACGCCCACGTTCTTCGTCAACGGCCGGCGCCACCACGGGTCCTACGACATCGCCTCGCTGACCGCCGAGGTGACGGCGGCCCGGGCCCGGGCCTGAGCTCAGCCGTCCTGCTCGTCGCCCAGCTCGGAGCGGAGCACACCGGCGAGCCGGGTCAGGTCGGCGCGGACGTCGGCGCGCACCCCGCAGAGCCGCTCGACCTCCTGCTCGGTGCGGTGCTGCCGCCGCGTGAGCTCGACGTCGGCGTTCTCCAGGATCTCGGCCGCCCCGACCTCGGCCTCCAGCCGGGTCCGGTCGGCGGCGCGTGCCGCGTCGGTCCTGATCCGGGCCGCCTCCTCGCGGGCGGCGGCGACGTGGTCGGCGGCGCGCTGCTCCTGCTCCTCGAGGTTCGCGGTGCGTTCCGCGGCCTGCTCCTCGAACTGCGTCTCGCGGGCGATCAACGCCTGTTCGATGTCGTGCCGGTGCGCCTCGGCGCCGGTGCGGACCTTCTCCAGCATCGCCGCGGCGTCGCGGCTCGCGTCGCTGCGCACCTCGGCGGCCTCCTGCTCGGCCAGCCGGATGATCTTCTCGGCGCGCACGCCGAACCCGTCGCTCTCGGGACGCCCGCCCCTGCGGGCGTCCCGGACCTCCTGCTCCAGCTCCTCGGCCCGCCGGACCGCCCGCAGCCGCAGCCGTTGCGCGTCGGCGAGCTCGGTCTCCAGCTGGGCGAGCCGCGCGGCATTGCCCGCCACGAAGCCGTCCACCTGCGTGCGGTGGTAGCCGCGCATCACCGTGGCGAACGGCTGTGCGTCCGCTGCCGGGTCGGTGCCGGTCATCCGGATCCCCCTCGCGGGCCCATGATCTCGACCAGCGCCTCGGTCAGCCCGACCAGGTTCAGGTCCATGTCCGGACCGGCCCGATCGAGCTCACCGACCACGGTGATCACGTCGAGCATCGGCCCCTCCTCCGGGTTCGTCACCGGGGGACTCTGCTCGTGGTCGCCGACCCGGCGCAAGTGACGGTGCATGTGCAGATGCACAAGCGGGTCGCCGTCGTCACCCGGGTGGAGCAGCGACCGTCCCGAGTTCGTCCGGGAGGGCCGACTCGGTCACCCCGCAGCAGCACGGTCAGCACCTGGCGGACCGCCGCGGCCGACGCCGTCGCGACCGGCAGTCCGCGTCGCTCAGGACTCCGGGGAACGGCGCCGCTCACGGATCAGCTCGCGGGCCAGGGGGATCAGCGAGACGACGACCACCACGGCGATCACCGGGAGCAGGTACTGGTCGATCCCGGGGACGAACGCGCCCAGCGCGTAGCCGGCCAGCACGAGACCGACGCTCCACAGGAGACCGCCCACCGCCTGCCACACCGTGAACATCGCGACCGGCGTGTGCAGCGCGCCGGCCAGCGGGTTGAGGACCGTGCGGACCACGGGGATGAACCGGGCCAGCACGATCGCCTTCGCCGGCCCGTACCGGATGAACAGCTCCTCGGCCCGGCGCAGCCCCGCCGCCAGGCGCGGTCGCCCGGCGCGCGCCGTGAGGGCGGCCCCGGCGCCCCGTCCGATCAGGAACCCGACCTGCGCGCCCGCCAGCGCGCCCGCGGCGGCGGCCACCAGCACCCACGGCAGGCTCAGGTTCAGCCCGCCCACCCCGGTCGCGCAGATCAGCCCGGCCGTGAACAGCAGGGAGTCGCCGGGCAGGAAGAACCCGATCAGCAGACCCGTCTCGGCGAACAGCACCACCAGGATCCCGATCGTGCCGAACGACGAGAGCAGGTCGGTGGCGCTGAGGGGGTTGAGCGCCGATACGTACGTCATGTCTCCCTCGTACCGTCCCCGAGGCAAGCATTCGGCAAAACCCCCGTGGCACCCGCAACGGGCGTCGCCCCCGTCACGATGCTGTCGGGGTGAGCACCCGTCCCACCGACGTCATCCGCACCCGGCGGGTCCTGGTCAAGGTCCCGGAGATCACCGTCCTGTTCTGGGTCGTCAAGGTCCTGACCACCGGTATGGGCGAGACCGCATCGGACTGGCTCGCCCGCACGATCGACCCCGTGATCGCCGTCGGCGCCGCCGGGCTCGTGCTGGTGGGCCTGCTCGCCGCGCAGATGACGGCGCGGTCCTACCGGCCGTGGGTCTACTGGGCCGCCGTCGCCATGGTGAGCGTGTTCGGGACCATGGCCGCCGACGTCGCCCACGTGGTGCTGGGGATCCCGTACGTGGTCTCGACCGCGGCGTTCGCCGTGACGGTCACCGTCGTGCTGGCGGTCTGGTACCGCACCGAGGCCACCCTCGACGTGCACAGCATCACCACGCCGCGTCGCGAGGCGTTCTACTGGGCCACGGTGCTGGTCACGTTCGCGCTCGGCACGGCCGCGGGCGACATGACGGCCACCACCCTGCACCTGGGCTACCTCGCCTCGGGCGTCCTGTTCGCCGTGGCCATCGCGGTGCCCGCGGCCGCGCACCGCTGGTGGGGCCTGGGCCCGGTGCCCGCGTTCTGGATCGCCTACGTCCTGACGCGACCGCTGGGGGCGTCGTTCGCCGACTGGATCGCCGTTCCGCCGGCCCGCGGTGGCCTCGATCTCGGCACCGGCCCGATCAGCCTCGTCCTCATCGCCGCGATCGTCGTGGTGGTGGCGCGGCTCGCCGCGGTGCACCGGGCGGCCGGCCCCTCGTAACGGACGGTGGGCGCACGGCGAGTGGCGGAGGACGGCTTCACCCCTTCGGCCCCAGGAGCTCGCCGTGTCGCAGCCCTATCCGCAGCAGCCCCCGCGACAGCAGTACGGGCAGCAGTACCCGCCGCCCGCAGCCCCTGCCCCCGCGGCGCCGCCCCGGGCGAGGACGTCCAAGCTGGCGGTGGTCGCACTCGTCGTCGGCCTGCTCAACCTGGTCCTCACGGTCTATCTCGTGATCGTGGTGATCCGCGCCCAGGCGGCCCTGTCCGAGCTCGGCAACGCGTTCTCCGGGCTGCCGGGCGGGCTCGGCGGCGGCTGAGCCCCCAACGGCCGGATCACACCGTTTCCACGACGGCGTCACGGACGATTCTCAGGCGGCGCGCGCCTCATGGACCCACGGGCGCACGCACAGGAGACGACGATGAGCGAACACCAGCAGTACGGGGCAGGCGGCTGGGGACCGGTGCCGCAGTGGGCACCACCCGGCCCGCCACGGCGCCGGCGCACCGTCCCGGTCCTGCTCGGGGCGGTCGCGCTCGTCGTGCTCGTGGCCGTCGGGCTGACGGCGTGGACGGCCGGCCGCTCGGCCCAGGTCGCGTCCGCGCCCACCCCGGTGACGGCCACCCGCTACCAGTCCGGCGACCCGGCGGCCGCCGCCGCGGTGCAGCCGGGCCTCGTCGACGTCGACACGGTGATCGGCTACCAGGGCGCGCAGGCGGCCGGCACCGGGATCGTGCTGACCGCCGACGGCGAGGTGCTCACCAACAACCACGTGGTGGCGGGCGCCACCCGGATCCAGGTCACCGACATCGGCAACGGCCGCACGTACGCGGCCACCGTCGTGGGTTACGACCGCAGCAGGGACGTCGCGGTGCTGCAGCTGCAGGGCGCGACCGGGCTGACCACGGCCCCGCTCGGCGACTCGGCCACGGTGGCGGTCGGGGACCCGGTCGTCGGCGTCGGCAACGCCGGCGGCGTGGGCGGCACGCCGAGCACGGCCGCCGGCACGGTCACGGCGCTGGACCGGCCCATCACGGCGTCGGACGAGTCGGGGAGCGCGGAGCAGCTCACGGGGCTGATCCAGGTCGACGCCGACATCCAGGCCGGCGACTCGGGCGGGCCCCTGGTGAACAGCGCCGGCCAGGTGGTCGGGATGGACACCGCGGCGTCGACGCCGAGCCGGACGGCGACGCGCCACCACCGGTCCGCCACCGGGCAGACGGCCGCGGTCCAGGGCTTCGCGATCCCGATCGACGACGCCCTGTCGGTGGCGCGGCAGATCGAGTCGGGCGCCGCCTCGTCCACCGTCCACATCGGGGAGTCGGCCATGCTGGGGGTCTCGGTCACCGACTCCGGGGCCGGTCAGGGAGCCGTCGTCGGCCAGGTCCTCGCCGGCAGCCCCGCCGCGCAGGCCGGCGTGGTCGCCGGTGACGCCATCGTGGCGGTGAACGGGCAGAGCGTCGACTCGGCCGCGGCCCTGACCACCCTGCTGGACGGGACGCACCCCGGCGACTCCGTCAGCGTGACGTGGGTGGACCAGTCCCAGCAGCAGCAGGACGCCACCGTCACGCTGGTCACCGGGCCCACCGGCTGACCCCGGTCGGGCCGTGGCGCGCCCGACGATGTGGAGCAGCCGGTTGAGCTCCGCGGCCTCGGCCGGGGTGAGCCCGAGCGCCTCCGGGGCGTTGACGGCGAGCACCGCCGGGGTGGCCCGCTCCAGGGCGTCGCGGCCGGCCGCCGTCGGGTTCAGGCCGGTGGGCACAGACCGTGATCGAGGGCGTGGCGATAGAGCGTCTCCTCGATCCACCGGTCGGTCGGCTGCCGCAGCGCCGTTCCCTGCTCCGGCACGACCACCCCGTCGACATCGGGATCCGACGGCACGAGCCCGATGCCGTGCAGCGCGAACTCGAGCCGGCACTCCTCGTCGTCGAAGGCCGCGGGTGGGACGAGCACCCCCGCCGGCCCGAAGCCGCGCATGCTGCGCGCCTGCCGCAGCGCCCGCCGCCATCCCCGGCGGGCCACGACCAGCACGCCGGTCAGATGCAGGGCCGTGGGCGGCGAGTGGGCGGCCGACCGCAGCCACTCCCAGGTCAGCAGCACGTCGGCGTCGAGGTTCGGGCCGTCGCCGCTGCACTCACGGGCCCGGTGGGCGATGGGGTCGATGTCGACGATCGGGATCACCCGGCAGCCCACCAGCATGATCTCCGGCAACGCCACACCGGACCAGCCGAACACGCGGACCGCCCGCGCCACCGCCACCTCCGACGGCGTCGTGCTCGTGGGTGGCCCGCCCACCATGTGCTCACCCCCGTCGCCGGCCCGGCCGGTCGGCCGCGTCCCACGCAACCAACGGTCGCCGCCGCCGACGGGGTGCGCTACCGAACGGGGGAACGGGGGTTAGTCACTCCGCGTGAGCGCGTCAGGCCGACGACGGGCGCGGCGGCGGCCGCCGGCACCTCCGCCCCACCCGGGGTCTGGCGCACCTGGTACTCGCGTATCAGCGGGTCCGGGACCACACGTCCGACGTAGTGGAAGTCGTCGTCGTGCGCTTGGCGATGTCGGTGCCCCTCGATGGTGGCCACCCGCGGCATCACGCTGCCGCACGCGCAGGGCTCGGGCAGGAAGGGACCTCGTCATCGAGGTCGTCGCGGATGAACGGGAAGGGGCCGCCCGCCAACCCGGTGGCGAGCGTGCGGGTGGCGGGCTCGTGCGGGCCGACCGGGTGGCCCGCAGCGTCGACGCGTTCGGATCACCTCGTCCGCGTCGAGGAACGGGCCAGGCGGTCGATCACCGGGGCGTAGCCGACGAGGTGCGTCGGTCGGGCGCTCCGGACCGCGGCCAGTATCTCGTCGGATGGCGCTGCCGCGACGATGACCGTCGTCGGCACCGCCGGGCTGGTGGCGACGTCGAAACAGCGGGTGCTGCCGTGCGGCGGCTCGCCCGCCGTGAGCACGGCCAGCCGGGCTGGGCCGGCCTCGGACCAGCGCCCGGCCCGCACCTGCCACCGCCAGGCGAGGCAGGTGGGCGTCACGACTGCTCCCAGCCCCAGACGTACACCCCGCGCACCCCGCTGTAGCCAGCGGAACTGAACACCGGCAGACCCGAGGTTGTGTCAGTTCCCGTTCGGCCAGCAGTTCGGGAGCCCGCCGTTGACCGAGATCACGTCCTTGGGCACGAACCCGGTCGTGCCGTTCGGGTCCGCGGTCTCGCTGATCCGGAACCAGTACTTGTTGCCCTCGACGACGTCGCTCTCGACGAAGCAGTGGGCCGTGACCTGCTGACCCTGGGTGAGCCCGGTGATGACCGCCGGGGAGTTCTTGGTCGGCCACTGGTAGCCCGTGGTGGGCTTGATGATGTAGGCCGGGGCTCCCGTCTCGGTGGCGGCGGTCTCGGCGGCGCTCGCGGGTCCTGCGAGGGCCATGAGCCCCGACGCCGCGGCCGCGGCTCCGACGGCCCCGATGATGATCTTTCGCATGGAACTGGTCCTTCCTTCGTGGGATCGGCCCCGGTGTTCCGGCGCCGACATCCACGATCGCGGGGAAGGCGGGCATGCGGGATCGGGTGATCGGCCGGTGCGGTGGGGGACGTCGTGTCGGGTGATCGCCGGACGCCCGAACCGACCGGTGCGTCGGCTGATCGGCCGACCGCGTGGGGCGGGTGGTTGTGACCGAGCCGCATCAGGTCGGCGGCCCCGCTCTACTGATGCAGGTGTGGCCGGTGAGGGTGGTGGTGCGTACGGTGTGTGGTCGTTCCCCGAGCCCGTCGTCGATGAGCTCGACGTGCCAGTCGGGCATCTCGCGGACGTAGTTCCCGCGGGCGCAGGTCCCACGCCCGTTGACGAAACTGGTGGGGCCGCCTGTTCGGCGGCGGTCGATGTGGTCGCGGTGTCGGATCGGGGCGTCGCAGAACGGGTCCCGGCACCGCCCGCCGTCGCGGATGGTGATCATGGGCACGCAACGCGGCCAGGCGGGCGAGCCCTGCTCGACCGGGAGGAATCCCGAGAGCACGCTCATCGTGTCCGGTGCCGGCCGTAGTCCGACCCGGCGGTCCTTCCGCGCCGTCCGGCCCCGGGTGAGGTACCCGGCTCGGTCGGCGTCGTAGGCGCACTGGGAGATCAGGCTCTCGGCCCGCCGCAGCGACAGCTCGTCGAGCCCACCCTCGGTGAGTTGCCGGTCCACCAGCCGCCGCAACTCGGGATCGAGGTGGGAGGTCTGCGACACCATGATCTCCGCGATGGGTTCGCTGATCCGGCCGGCCGCGAGCAGCGCGCCGACCCCGGGCAGGTCGCTGTCCAACGCGCGGGCGATCCCGAGCCGGTGCGATCCGTGCAACGGCGACACCCGGCAGGCGAGCGCGATCTGCTCGGCGATCCCGCGGCCGAGCGCGACCGGGTCGAGCCGGCCGTTCTCGACGAGCGCGATCTGTTGCTCGACCTGGTGGCGTCCGAACGCGACCATCTCGGCGTGCTGGGCTGCGGCGAGCGCGGAGCGGATCTGCTCCATCGCGGCGATGCGGTCGATCCGTACGGCACCGGTCGCCGGAGCAGGTGACGTGGCGTGCGCGGTCAGCTGCGCGAGCCCGGCGAGCAGCGCGGCGGTGACGTCGTCGACCGCCTCACCTGCCCGTTCCGGTGTCGCTCACATGTTCGAAAGTGTACCGCTGAACACCGACAACATCGGCGCTTCGAGGACAAAGCACCAAGCCCGGAACGCTCGGAGTCACGGATCTCCGACAGCTGACGGGCGGAGCGGGTGTCCCGCCGATACGAAGCGGCTGTCGGGATCGAGCGGAACTACGACTGGCCGTCGGTGAAGCTCCACGAGGAAGTCGGGGAGCGCACGCAGGCGCATCTGACGAGGGGCCGGGCGCATACGAAGGGACTCGACATACGGAGCTGGACGCGAGCTCGCCGACGTCGCCTGCCAGGTCCTACTGATCGCTGGCCATCGCGGGGTGACCGTGCAGGCGGAGACCGACCAGAAGTGGCGATCGATGACGGCGGCGGAAGGTCAGTGTTCTGCAGCCACCGGACTACACGAAGCGCCTCGTGCGTTCCGTCGTGGACTGGTCCGCCAGCAGGTGATCTGGGGATGATGTGGGCCCCCGGGGGATCGAACCCCGAACCCGCGGATTAAAAGTCCGCTGCTCTGCCGATTGAGCTAGAGGCCCGCCGCCGCACACGAGGGCGCGGCGACGGCTGACAGCCTACGGCCCGGCCCCCACCCCCGCCCGCCACGCGCCGGGAGTCACCACAGGTCAGCGTTGGTGACGTTCAGTCACGAACACTGCGTCCTGGTGTGGCTCGCCTCCACGCTGCTGGTGGCGGGCTGCGCCACGGCCAACGCGGGCTCGGTCCACAACGTCCAGGTCAGCGCGACCTTCGACACCGAGGTGGGAACGGCGACGACCTGTGACACGGCGCTGGTGCCGGTGGGGGCGCAGGGGTCGGTGGCGTCGACGTGCGGGGCTGCAGGCGGGGCGGACCCGCGCACCGAGATCCGGCTCGACCTCACCACCGACGGCTCGGGCGCCGGCAGTGCGAGCACGACGGTGCCGTGGGAGTTCACCGGCGACCGGCGGGCGCGCTCGGCGATCATCCACGCGGGCGGCCTGCATCACGGTCGCAATCTGAGGGCATCCGTCCGGAACCCCAGCGCGGCGGCGGCGCCGGCGATCGGGTCCCACCCGGCGCCGGATCGGACGGCGCGGAGCATCGCGGGGGTGATCTCGGCGTCGGCGGCCATGAGAACCTCGACGGCGTCCACCGACGCCTCCCACTCGATGAACTCCTCGACCAGCTCACGGCAGCGCTCATCGCTCGCGGCGGGGATCGCCAGGCTGCCGAAGCCGTCGTCCGGATCGTAGGCGGCACGCTGCCAGCGGACACCGTCGAAGCCGTAGACGAAGCCGACCCACAGCCCGTCGGCCGCCGCCTTCCGGGCCGGCGGGGCCCACCAGTCGGGGGCGCCGGCGAGCAGGTCCGTCGCCTCCTCGTCGAAGTAGACGGCCGCCTCGGCGAAGTAGGTGTCGGAGTACTCGTGGTCGTGCCCGACCAGCACGGCGCGTCCGCGGTCGAGAAGGTGCAGGTCGGCCCAGTTGCCGCCGCCGTCGTCGTAGTGCCAGAGCCCGTCGCGGGCCCAGCAGCCGTCGGACAGGCCGCGGGCGGCGCAGACCGCGGCGAACGCCGCCCAGCGGCCGCGCATCGCCGCCGGCGTGGCGAGATCCAGTGTGACGAGCGGCATCAGCGGTCCCCTGCGTCGACGTGACGGGCGATCGGCGAGGACACTAGGACACCGTGAGTGCTCCGACGACCCTCCGCCCGCTCCGGATCGGGCCCTACACGTCCGCGACGCCGGTCGTGCTGGCGCCGATGGCCGGTATCACCAACGCCGGGTTCCGGCGCCTGTGCCGCGAGCAGGGCGCCGGCTTCTACGTGTGCGAGATGATCACCTCGCGCGGGCTGGTGGAGAAGAACCCGCTGACGCGCAGGATGATCGCGTTCGGGGCCGACGAGTCCCCACGGTCGATGCAGCTCTACGGCGTCGACCCCGCGGCGATGGGACGCGCGGTGCGGATCGTCGCCGAGGAGGGCCTCGCCGACCACATCGACATGAACTTCGGCTGCCCCGTCCCCAAGGTCACCCGCAAGGGCGGTGGGGCGGCGCTGCCCTACAAGCGAAAGCTGTTCGAGCGGATCGTGCACGCGGCCGTCGACAACGCGGGCGACATCCCCGTCACCGTCAAGATGCGCATCGGCATCGACGACGAGCGCCACACCTTCCTCGACGCCGGTCGCCGCGCCGTGGACGCCGGCGCGGTGGCCGTGGCCCTGCACGCGCGCACGGCGGCGCAGCGCTACTCCGGCCAGGCCGACTGGTCGGCCATCGCCCGCCTGCGTGACGCCCTGCCCCCCGAGATCCCGGTACTGGGCAACGGCGACATCTTCAGCGCCGCCGACGCGCTGGCCATGGTCGAGCGCACCGCCTGCGACGGCGTGGTCGTCGGGCGCGGGTGCCTGGGCCGGCCCTGGCTGTTCGGCGACCTCGAGGCCGCGTTCGCCGGCAAGCCGCTGCCCGAGGCACCGACGCTGGGCCAGGTGGCCGTCACGATGCGCCGCCACGCGGTGCTCCTGCAGGAGTACATGGGCCCGGACAAGGGCATCCGCGACATGCGCAAACACATCGCCTGGTACCTCAAGGGCTTCCCGGTGGGACCGGAGCTGCGCCGCAGCCTGGGCCTGGTCGGCAGCCTCGACGAGCTCGACGCGCTGCTCGCCCAGCTCGACCACGACCAGCCCTTCCCCGCCGACGCCGACGGCCCGCGCGGCCGCCAGGGCAGCCCCGGCCGCGTGGTGCTGCCCGAGCACTGGCTCGACGATCCCGACGACCCGACCGTCCCCTTCGGCGCGGAACTCGATCACTCCGGGGGCTGAGCCGGGGCCCGGTCGAGTGGGAACCTCGCCCGACCGGGTGCGCCACCTCAAGATCGCCTTCCCGCCCGTCGACATCACGGGGACGGAGGAGGTGGACGGTGGTCATGGTGCGCACAGCGATCGACGACGGTGTCGACGAGTCACGCGGAGCGGCGGGAGCGGCGCGGCACACCGCCATCGCGGAGGGCCTCGCCGCCCGGGGCGACTGGGAGCAGGCCTACGAGCACCTGCGGGCCGCCGTTCGGCTGCTGCACGGCCAGCCCGTGCCCGCCGAGGAGATCGACCGGCTGCGCCGCGAGCACGCCGAGGCGCGCGAGCTGAGCCGGCGCGACAGCCTCACGTCCACCTACAACCGCCGCTACCTCGACGAACGGCTCGTCGCCCTGCTCGACGACCCGGCCTGCCGGGGCTCGGCGGGGCTTTGCGTGGCACTGGTGGACGCCGACCACTTCAAGCAGGTCAACGACACGTTCGGGCATCGCTTCGGGGACCGCGTGCTGCAGCGCATCGTCGCCGAGCTGGGGACGGGCCTGCCCGAGGGGGCGTTCTGCGCGCGCTACGGCGGCGAGGAGTTCGCGCTCGTGCTGCCCGGCTGCGACCCCACCGACGCCGTGCGCACCTGCGAGGCCGCCCGCCGACGGGTGGACGACCACCCGTGGGAGGAGCTGGACCCGCGCCTGCGCGTGACCGTCAGCATCGGGATCGCGCACTCGGCCGGGCCGCTCACCGACGTCGAGCGGCTGGTCGGCGCAGCGGACGCGCTGCTCTACTCGGCCAAGAACTCCGGCCGCAACGCCGTCGCCTACCGCGACCGGCGTTCCGGGCTCGTCCGCCTCGCAGGTCCCGCGGGTGGACGTCGCTCCATCACCCAGGTGGGGCGGGCCGACACCCGACTGTGACCTGCGCTTCGTCTCTCCGTAAGGTCGATGGGAGTCGGCTGGGGGCGAACGGGAGGTGGCGTGGAGGGCGGTCAGAACCGTGCTCGCTCCACCGGACGGCCCCAATCGGTCGACGAGATCCTCGCCCGCAACGGCGCGCCGAGCTCCGGTGGGCGGGCGGCCCGTCGGCGGGCGGCGGAGGAGCAGGAGAGCGCGCAGCCCGTCGCACCACCGGTGACGGGCCGGCGGCGCGCGCCCGAGCCGGCCGGGCCCCCGGCTCCGGCGATGTCCCCTCCCCGCCGGTCGGCGCCTCCCGCGTTCCCGCCGGCGCCCGCGTTCCCGCAGCAGACCGGTGGTGCGTCCCGGCCCAGCGCCCCGGTGCCGCGCGCGGCCACGGAGACGCCGGCCGCCCCGGCCCATGCCGCACCGCCCCCGGTCGGCCGGCCGCGTTCCGGCCCGCCGGTGCCGGTCGCGCCCGACCTCCGACGACGGACGGCCGGCCCCGCACCCGGCCCGCGGGCCGCCACGCCCCCGACCGGGGCGGCCGGGCGCGGCCGGGGCGCCGCAGCCCGCCCGGGCACGACCGCCCCGCGGCCCGACGACCGCGCCCCTTCCGCTCCGCCGGTCACGGGCGCCGGTCCGAGCCGCCGCGGCCCGGCCGCACCATCTGGTGGGCGCCCGGAGGCGCCCACCACCAGCACCCGTCGCCACCGTCCCGGCGAGTCCGCGGCCGAGCAGACGATGGTCACGAGCGTGCCGGTCGGACCCCGGCCGGGTGACGTCGGCTCCGGCGTCCCCGACGTCAGCGAGCAGGCCGAACGCACCCGGCGGGCCGAGCGCAGCGAGGCGGAGGACACCCGCTCCCAGCGGATCGACGAGACCCTGATCCGGTTGACGGCCGCGCACGCCGGGCTCGCCGTCCCCGGACGCGACGAGGAGCCCGACGAGCCCGAGGAGAAGCCGAAGCGCACATGGCGCCCGAGCCTCCCGGGCCCCAGGCGCCTGGCCGCCCTGGTGCTGGCCGTGCTCGTGTTCGGCACCACCACCGTCGGATGGGCCACGCAGAGCTGGCTCGGCTCGGCGATCCGCAACGTCGCGGCGCTCGACACGGGGTCCGGCGCCATCGTCGACGCGGACGCCCAGAAGGGCGCGCAGAACGTGCTGCTCGTGGCCACCGACCTGGGCCCGGCCCCGGGATCGGGCGCCACCACGGCCTCCCCCCGGCCCGACACGGTCGTCGTGGCGCACGTCCCGGCGGGCGGCGGGCCGATGACGGTGCTGTCGGTCCCCACCGACCTGGAGATCAACCGCCCGCCGTGCGAGCGGTTCGACCCGACCTCGGCGTCCTACACCTCCGACACCGTGCCCGCACAGGCCCGCACGCAGCTGGCCACCGCGCTGGACATGGGCGGCCCGCGCTGCGCCACCCGTGTCATCCAGCAGCTCACGGGCCTGGCGATCACCCAGTACGTGGGGCTGGACCTCGACCGGCTCGGCGCCGCCGTGGACGCGGTGTCCGGCGTCACGGTCTGCGTGACGCAGCCGGTGCTGGACAAGGTGCTCGGCCCGGTCATCGCCGACCCCGGCACCAGCACCCTGGACGGTGCGAAGGCCGCCGACTTCGTGCGCGCCGCCGACGTGGACGGCGACCCGCCCGCCGACCTCGGCCGCATCGAACGCCAGCAGCAGGTGGTCGCCGGCGTCCTCGACCCGACGCTGACCAGCACCCGGCTCCTCGACGTCCCGCGCATCGCCGCCCTGCGGCCGGCCCTGGGTGCCGCTCTCACCTCCGACGGGGCCGGGCTGAACGAGATCCTGGCGCTGTCCCTGGCGCTGCGGCGCATGAACGACGTGACGTTCACGTCCGTGCCCACCACATCCGGGCCCCGCGACACCGCCGTGCTGCGCGCCGCCGACGCCGCCGCGCTGTTCTCGGCGCTGCGCAAGGACGCACCGCTGCCGGCAGCGGCCACCGACACCAGCGCCACCGATACCGGACCCGCCCCCGGCGACCTGACGGTGCAGCTGCTCAACGCGTCGGGTCAGACGGGCCTGGCGGCGGGGGTCGGCGACACCCTCAAGCAGCTCGGGTTCGGCGTCGGCACCGTGTCCAACGCCGACCAGCCCACCCCCCAGACGGTGATCCGCTACTCCCCCGACCAGGCCGCCGCGGCGGACCTGCTGGCCGGCACCGTGCCGTCGGCCACCACCGTGCCGGACCCGGGGGCCACCGGGGTGCTGCAGCTGGTGCTGGGCCGCTCGTTCGACAAGGTCGTCCGCGCCCCCACGCAGGCGGTGGCCCCCGCCGCCGCGAGCACCACCGCGGCACCGTCGAGTTGCTCCTGATCACCCGCGTCGACGCAGCGTTCACCCCGGGTTCACCCCGCTCAGCCGGACGGGTCCGGACATCCCGACTAGTCTGCGGACCATGCGTGACGTCTACCAGGAACAACTCGACCAGCTGGCGGACGAGCTCGCCGGGATGTGCAACCAGGTCGCGGAGGCGATGGAGAAGGCCACCCGATCCCTGCTCGAGGCCGACCTCCAGCTCGCGGAAGAGGTCATCTCCGAGGACATCCGGGTGGACGAGATCCGGGCGACGGCCGAGGAGAAGGCCTTCGCCCTGCTCGCGCTGCAGGCGCCCGTGGCCACCGACCTGCGGATCGTCGTGTCGGCCATCCACGGCGCCGGCGACATCGAGCGCATGGGCGACCTCGCGCTCCACGTCGCGCAGGCCGCCCGGCGTCGCCACCCGCAGCCCGTGCTCCCGGCCGAGGTGGCGCCCTACTTCGCCGAGATGGGCAGCGTCGGTGTGCGCCTGGCCCGCAAGGCCGGCGACGTCATCCGGTCCCGCGATCTCGCCGCTGCGGCCGAGCTGGAGTCCGACGACGACGCGATGGACGACCTGCACCGGCACATGTTCAGCGTGCTGATGGATCCCGGCTGGAGCCACGGCGTCGGTCCGGCCGTCGACATCACGCTGCTCGCCCGCTTCTACGAGCGCTACGCCGACCACGCGGTCGCCGTCGCCCGCCGCATCGTCTACGTCGTGACCGGCCGGATGCCCGGTCCGCTCACGGTCTGACGCCGTGCCTCCGGCCCCCCTCCCCGCACAGCTCGCCGAGCTCTCCGAGCTGCTGGGGCAGATGTGCACGACCGTCGCCGGGGCCCTGCAGCGGGCCACGTACGCGCTGCTCGAGAGCCGGCAACGCGTGGCGCAGCAGGTGGTGGCCGCCGACGCGGAGGTCGACGCGCTCCGGGCCAAGGTGGAGGAGATCGCCACCGACGCGCTGCTGTTCCACGCCCCGGTGGCCGGTGACCTGCGCCAGGTCGTGTCCGCCATCCGCACGGCGGGCGACGTCGAGCGCATGGGCGACCTCGCCCTGCACGTGGCCCAGGCCGCCGAGCGCGGCCGCCCGCTGCCCGAGCAGGTGCGCGACGACTTCGCCGAGATGGGCCGCGTCGCCGTCCAGCTGGCGCTGAAGGCGGCCGAGGTGGCCCGCACGCGCAACGTCATCCTCGCCGTCGAGCTCGACGCCGACGACGACACGATGGACGACCTGCACGTCCACATGTTCGGGGTGCTCATGGACCCGGAGTGGCCCTGCGGCGTCCCCGCGGCCGTCGACATCACGCTGCTGGCGCGCTACTACGAGCGCTTCGCCGACCACGCCGTGGTGGTGGCCCGCGAGACCGTCTACGCCGTCACGGGCCAGGAACCGGACGCCATACCCATCTAGCAGCAGTGCTGCCCGCGCCAGGCGTCCCGGCCCTCCTTCAGAGCCACGGCGGCGATGACGAGCGCGGCGATCGGGTCGGCCCACGACCAGCCGAACAGGACGTTGAGCAGCAGCCCCGCCAGCAGCACGCCCGACAGGTACGTGCACAGCAGCGTCTGCTTGGAGTCGGCGACGGCGCTGCGTGACCCCAGCTCCCGCCCCGCCCGGCGCTGGGCGTGCGAGAGCACCGGCATGATCACGAGCGACAGCGCCGCCAGCACGATCCCGACGGTGGACGGCTCGGCCTCGGCGGCCCCGGACAGCGCCCGGACCGACTCCACTCCCACGTAGGCGGCGAGCGCGAAGAACGACAGCGCGATCACCCGCAGCGCCGCCCGTTCGCGCACCTCGGGATCGGACCCGGAGAACTGCCAGGCCACGGCGGCGGCGGACGCCACCTCGATGACCGAATCCAGGCCGAACCCGATCAGCGCCGCCGACGACGCGACGGTGCCGGCGCTGATCGCGACCACGGCCTCGACCACGTTGTAGGTCATCGTCGCGACGACGAGCAGCCGCACGCGCCGGGTGAGCAGGGCGCGCCGCTCGAGCAGGACCGGCGAGGGCGCGCAGCAGTCGGCCATCAGCAGCAGCCCTCGTCCGCGCACGCGCCGGGGTCCGTGACCAGCACCAGTCCCAGCAGGTCGCCCAGCGCATGGCCCAGCTGCGGATCGGCCAGCTCGTAGCGCGACCGCCGCCCCTCGGGCACCGCGACGACCAGCCCGCAACCCCGCAGGCAGCCCAGGTGGTTGGAGAGGTTCTGCCGGGTGACCCCGAGCAGCTCCGCCAGCTCCGCGGGATAACCGGGGGCCTCCCGCAGGGCCAGCAGCAGCCGGGCCCGCGTCGGGTCGGACAGGGCGTGCCCGAACCGCGCGAGCACGGCTCCGGACATCAGCGTCTCCACGCCGACGACAGTACAGCCGATGCTGTACTGATGTCACTCAGCCGAAGCGGCCCGAGACGTAGTCCTCGGTGGCCTTCTCCTTCGGCTGCGAGAAGATCGTCTTGGTCTCGTCCATCTCCACCAGGTGGCCGGGCTTGCCGGTGCCCTCGATGTTGAAGAACCCGGTGAAGTCGCTGACCCGGGCGGCCTGCTGCATGTTGTGCGTGACGATGACGATGGTGTAGTCCATCTTCAGCTCGTTGATCAGGTCCTCGATCGCGAGCGTGGAGATCGGGTCGAGCGCCGAGCACGGCTCGTCCATCAGCAGGACGTCGGGCTGCACGGCGATGGCGCGGGCGATGCAGAGGCGCTGCTGCTGCCCGCCGGACATGCTCGAACCCGGCTTGTCGAGGCGGTCCTTGACCTCGTTCCACAGGTTGGCGCCGCGCAGGGACTGCTCGACGAGGTCGTCGGTGGCGTCCTTCTTCATCTTCTTGTTGTTCAGCCGCTGACCCGCGATCACGTTGTCGTAGATCGACATCGTGGGGAACGGGTTGGGGCGCTGGAACACCATGCCGATCTGGCGGCGCACGCCCACCGGGTCGACGCCGGGGCCGTAGAGGTCCTTGCCGTCGAGCTCGAGGCGGCCCTCGACGCGGGCGCCGGGGATCACCTCGTGCATGCGGTTGATCGAGCGCAGGAACGTGGACTTGCCACACCCCGACGGGCCGATCAGGGCCGTGACGGTCTTCGGCCGGATCGTCATGTTGACGCCCTCGACCGCGAGGAACGACGAGTAGTAGATGTTGAGGTTCTTGGCGTCGATCGCTTTGCCCATGACGGTTCCTATCGGGTCTTGGGCGCGAACACCCGTGCGACGAGCCGCGCGACGAGGTTCAGCACCAGCACGATGATGATGAGGACCAGCGCAGAGGTCCACGCCCGGTCGATGAAGGGCTCGCGGGGCACACCCGGTGCGGCGTAGGAGTAGTAGGCGAACACCGGCAGCGTCGCCATGCGGTTCGCGAACGGGTTGAGGTTGAGCCCGGTCGTGATGCCGACGGCGATGAGGAGCGGAGCCGTCTCCCCGATGACGCGGGCGATGGCCAGGGTGATCCCGGACGCGATACCCGCGATGGACGTGGGGATCACGACCTTGAGGATCGTGCGCCACTTCGGGGTGCCGAGGGCGTACGCGGCCTCTCGCAGCTCGTTGGGCACGATCTTGAGCATCTCCTCGGTGGAACGCACCACGACCGGGATCATGAGCACACTGAGCGCCACCGATCCGGCGAACCCCAGGCGGATGCTCGGACCGAAGAACAACGCGAACAGCGCGAACGAGAACAGGCCGGCGACGATCGAGGGAATGCCGGTCATGACGTCGACGAAGAACGTGACGGCCCGGGCCAGGCGGCTCTTGCTGCCGTACTCGACCAGGTAGACGGCGGTGAGCACCCCGACCGGGATGGACATGACCGCGGCGAGCGCCGTGATGATCAACGTGCCCATGATGGCGTGGTAGCCGCCGCCGGCGAGGTCGTTGGCCCCGCCGACGCCGCGCATGGACTGGGTGAAGAAGGCCGCATCGAACCGGGCGAGGCCGTTGGTCACCACCGTGATCACCACGGAGATCAACGGGATGAGCGCGATGAGGAACGCGACCGTGACGACGATGGTCACGAGCCGGTCGGTGGCCTTGCGGGCGCCCTCGACGACGCGCGAGACCAGGTAGGTGGCCAGGCCGAACAGGACGGCCGAGAGGAAGACGAACAGGCCGATGCTGAAGCCGCCCGTCACCGCGAGCAGGACGCCGACCACCACGAGCGAAGCCACGAGGATGCCGTAGGGGGCCCACCGCGGCAGCTCGGCCCGGACCAGCGAGACGGGTCCGGGCGGAGGCTCGACCTTCTCCTGCTGGGCTCGTTCGGTGTCGATGCTCATCAGTTGGCTCCCGAGAACTCACGACGGCGGTTGATGATGTAGCGCGCGAGCGAGTTGACCAGCAGCGTGATCACGAACAGCACGAGGCCGGATGCGATCAGCGTGTTGACCGCGACCCCGGTGGAGTCCGGGAAGTTGAGCGCGATGTTCGCGGCGATCGACGACGAGTTGCCGGAACTGATCAGGTTGAACGTGATGATGCTCGAGCCGGAGAGGATGATCGCGACGGCCATCGTCTCGCCGAGCGCGCGGCCCAGGCCGAGCATCGCGCCGCTGATGATCCCGGAGCGGCCGAAGGGCAGCACCGACATCCGGATCATCTCCCAGCGGGTGGCGCCCAGCGCGAGAGCGGCCTCCTCGTGGAGCTTGGGGGTCTGGAGGAACACCTCGCGGGACACGGCGGTGATGATCGGCAGGATCATCACCGCGAGGGTGACACCGACGACGAGCATCGTCCGCCCGGTGACGGAGACCGGTCCGGCGAACAGCGGGATCCAGCCCAGATAGGTGTTGAGCCAGGTCGACAGGCCCAGCATGGCGGGCGCCAGGACCGCGAGGCCCCAGAGCCCGAACACGATGCTCGGCACCGCGGCCAGCAGGTCGATGAGATAGCCGAGCCCCTGGGCCAGCCGGCGCGGCGCGTAGTGGGTGATGAACAGCGCGACCGCGATGGCCAGCGGCGTCGCGATGATCAGGGCGATCGCCGAGGAGACGACAGTGCCGAAGACGAACGGCGCGACGTAGACGGCGATGTTCTTGCCACCCGGCAGGTCGGCCGGGTTCGCGACCAGTGCCGGGATCGCCTGGATGACCAGGAACGCCGCGACGCCCGCGAGGACGACGAGGATGAGGATCCCGGCCCCCCTCGCGGACGCGGCGAAGATGCGGTCGCCGGGCTGCTGCACCGCTCGTGGCGGTGTCGCCGTGGCCGGCGGCGGGGGGGTCGTTGTGGGGGCGCTCACAATGTCCTCTCGAGCGACTGTCGGTCTCACGAACGGGCGGGGCCTGACACCGGACGGGGCCGACCACTCGTCATGATGACGACCGGTCGGCCCCGTCGGCTAGTGCCTGGACATTCAGGAGATGGCGTTCACGGCGGGCGTGATCGCCGCTCGGACCGCGTCGCTCAGCGGAGCCGAGCCGGCCTTGGATGCGGCGGCCTGCTGCCCCTCGGGGCTGATGACGTAGCTCATGTACGCCTTGACCAGGGCACCCTGCTTGGCGTCCGCGTACTTGGAGCAGGCGATCATGTACGACGACAGGGTGATCGGGTACTGGCTGGGGTCGGTCGTGGTGCGCGGCAGCGTGTACGAGAAGACGTACTGCCCGCCGTCGGTGCCGCGGGTGGCGGCCTCGAGCAGCTTCGCCGCGCCTTCGGCGGACGGGGCCACGTAGGTCGTGCCGACCTGGATCTTGGCGATCCCGAGGCCCTTGGCCTGGCTCTCGTCGGCGTACCCGATGGCGCCGTCGCCGGCCTTCACCGCGCCGATGACCCCCGAGGTGCCCTGAGCGGCCTCACTGCCCTGGATCGGCCAGCTGTCGGCACCGGGGTAGGTCCAGTCGGCCTTGGCCGCCTTGGACAGGTAGTCGGTGAAGTTGGCCGTGGTGCCGGACTTGTCCGAGCGGTTGACCGGCGTGATGGCCTTGTCGGGCAGCGTCTTGCCGGCGTTGACCGCGGCGATGGCCGGGTCGTTCCACTTGGTGATCTTCTTGTTGAAGATCTTGGCGATGAGCGACGGCGTCAGCTGCAGGTCGGTGACGCCCTGCAGGTTGTAGACGACCGCGATCGGCGAGACGTAGACCGGCACCTCGACGATGTCGCTGGCGCACTTGGCCTTCGCCTGGGTGATCTCGTCGGCCTTCATCGCCGAGTCGCTGCCCGCGTACTGGACGCCGCCGGCGATGAACTGGGTGCGGCCCGCACCCGAACCGCTGGGGTCGTAGTTGACGTTGGCGTCGGGGTTGTTCGTCTGCAGGCCGGCGACCCAGGCCTGGGTGGCCACCTGCTGGGTGCTCGCGCCGGCACCGTTGATGGTGCCGGAGACGGCGGCCGAGGAGCCGCCGGACCCACCGCCGGCCGGCGCTGCGGTCTCGTTCGAAGCGCCGCAACCGGCGAGCAGCAGGGCGCCACTGGTGGCGATGCCCACCGCGGCGATTCGGGCACGGGCGCTGTGCCGCACGGTCTTCACCTTTGAGTCCTCCGTCATGGTGTTCGGGCGTGCAGCTCGGGGGCCGCACGGCCGCGACGGTAGGTAAGCCCGATGGACACACCCCCCCGATCAGGTAAACGCAGGATGAACACGTCACCCGGGGTGACCCATCACACCCGGACGATGAGCCGCCGTGATCCCACCGTGACCTGCGGCGACGCGATTTGTCCGATCGTTCCGCCGGTGGCCGGGGGGTGAACGGAGATCAGCGAACGTACGAAACGTCGGTATCCCAATGCGTGAACTGGAGGTCCTCGTACACCCGAATGGCGGCTTCGTTGTCGGCCTCGACGTAGAGCATCACCTGGTTGAGGCCACGGTCGCGGAGGTGGCGCAGGCCGGCGAGGGTGAGCGCCTTGCCCAGGTGCATCCCGCGGACCGCGGGATCGACGCCCAGCACGTAGACCTCACCGATCGGTTCGTGCGAGTGCTCTCCCGCGCTGGCCCCGTGCACCTTGGTCCAGTGGAATCCGAGCAGCCGGTCGTCGCCGTCGACGGCGAGCAGGAACCCCGCGGGGTCGAACCACGGCTCGGCCTCCCGCAGCTTCATCCGGTCGACGTCCCAGCCGCCCTGCTCGGGGTGCCAGTCGAACGCCGCGTTGTTGACGCGCAGGAACTCCGGCTCGTCGCGGCCGACGACGAACGGGCGCAGCCGCACACCCTCGGGGAACTCCGGCGCGGCCAGCGGCGCCAGGAGGCTGCGGCGCATCTGCCACAGCGTCCGGGTCCGGGTGAAGCCGTGACGCTCCGCGAGGGCCGCGGCGCCGGGGTGCCCGCCGTGGGCCCACAGCCGGAGACGGCCACCGGCCGGCGATCCGGCGGACGCCATCCGGTCGAGCAGGGCCTGCACCACCTGCTCACCGAGCCCGTGCCGGCGCCGGTCCGGGTGCACGACGAGCTCGCCCGCCCCGCCCGCCACCGGGTCGGTGGCGTCGAGGTGCGCGAACGCCACCAGCGCATCGCCGTCCCGGGCCACGAGGTGCAGGGCCTCGGCGTCACCACCGTGGCGCAGGTGCATGAGCACGTGCTCCGACAGCGGCGCGGTGCCGTCGACGTCGGCGGCGCCGGCCATCAGCGCCTGAACCTCGGCGATCTCGTTCTCGTCCAGCTCACCGTGCCACGTCAGTTCGACCACCCGGCCGACCCTAACTCAGGCCATGCCCGAGACGCCGTTCATCCGGCTGGGAGCCCGGTCGGCGTCGCCCTCGTCGGAGGCCTCGTCGGGCTCGGCGATCGAGGCGACGCCCAGCGCGCCCCGGCTGGGCCGCACGAACTTGTAGCCGACGTTGCGCACGGTGCCGATCATCTGCTCGTGCTCGGTACCGAGCTTGGCGCGCAGGCGCCGCACGTGGACGTCGACGGTGCGGGTGCCGCCGAAGAAGTCGTAGCCCCAGACCTCCTGCAGCAGCTGCGCCCGGGTGAACACCCGGCCGGCGTGCTGCGCGAGGTACTTGAGCAGCTCGAACTCCTTGTAGGTGAGCTCGAGCAGGCGGCCGCGCAGGCGGGCGGCGTAGGTGGCCTCGTCGATCACCAGCTCGCCCAGCACCAGCGCGCCGCCGTCACGGCCGGCGTCGGTGCCCGGGCGCGACTTGAGCAGCCGCAGGCGGGCGTCGACCTCGGCGGGGCCCGTGCCGGGCAGCAGGATCTCGTCGACCACCCACTCGCCGGAGACGGCCACCAGGCCGCCCTCGGTGAGCACGGCGACGACCGGCACGTCCATGCCCGTGCTGCCCAGCAGCCGGCACAGGCTGCGCGCGGCGACGAGGTCGGTGCGGGCGTCGACGAGCACGGCGTCGTGCGGACCGGCGTCCAGCAGGGCCGCCACCTCGGGGGCGGCGGTGCGGACACCGTGCGGGAGCAGGGTCAGCGCCGGCAGCACCGATCCGGGTTCGGGATCGGCCGTCAGCAGAAGGAGTTCCACGTGGTGCCTCCTCTTCGTCAGGGGGCCGGGGCACACGGTCTGGAGCCCCGAATCACGGCGGCGACGCTGACGCACCGTTCACACCCACGTGACGCGGCCGGAACAACGGCACGCGGATCGGTGCAGCTTAACCGGGTTTCGGGCCGCTTGCGACGGGTGCCGTATCCGATGGGACACCTCCGTTCACCCGGGTGCCACGTAACGGCCCCCTCGACGTCGCCGGATCGCCCGCCTCTACGGTCGTAGGCCCCGGCAGGGAGTCGTGGGAGAGGGTCGGAGGTCGGATGAGGCGCCTGGTCATCGCGCTGCTCGTACTGGTCGGGCTCCTGGTGGCCGCCGACTTCGGTTCGGCGGCGCTCGCCGAGTCGGCGGTGTCGCGCCAGATGCGCCAGCAGATCGGGCTCGCCGACGACCCGTCGGTGCGGATCAACGGCTTCCCGTTCCTCACGCAGGCCGCCTCGGGCCATTACTCCAGCATCGACGTGGACGCCCAGCACATCGCCGTCGGCAAGTTCCGGGACGTGGAGCTCACCGCCCACCTGTCCGACGTCACCGCGCCGCTGTCGATGCTGCTCGGTTCCGGGCCGAAGAACGTGCAGGTCGCGCGGGCCGAGGGCACGGCGAAGATCAGCGCGAACGATCTGGAGCGGCTGGTTCCGGGCGTCACGAAGGTGCGCATCGAGTCCGTCGACAAGAAGGCGTTGACCCAGCTCGTACAGAAGGGGGGCGACGCCTCGCTGGCCGATCTGGACCCCGACCGGACCGCCCGCCTCGTCGGCACCGTCACGGCGCTGGGGCAGCCGATCGAGGTGGCGGTCGTCGCGACGCTCGAGCTGGCCGGCAGCAAGGCGAAGATCGTGCCGCAGGACGTCCGGCTCAGCGACGGCACGGCGCTCCCGATCCCGGCCGTGGCGCAGCGCGCGATCCTGGGGCTGTTCGCGATCCCCCTCGACGTCGGCGCGCTCCCCCTCACGGTGACCCCCACCACGTTCCGGGCGCAGGACGGCGACCTCGTGATCAGCGGCACGGCGTCCGGGCTGAAGCTCGGCGGCGCGGCCACGGCCGGCTGAGGAATCCCGCGCCGCGCCGGCGCGTTGTGCCGCTCGTGAACGGAGTCGGAGTCGCGGTGCTGGTGGGCACGCTCGTGCTCGCCACGGTGGTCGGGATCGTCCTGCGGTCCCGCGACGGCCGGATGCGCGGCGGCGGCGGTGCGTCCGGCGGCTGGGCCCTCGCCGGTTCGGCTCCCGCCTCCGACGAGCGCGTGCTGCTGCTGCAGCTCTCCTCCCCCGTCTGCACCCCGTGTCGCCAGACCGCGGGCGTCCTCGGCGAGCTGACCGCCCGCACACCGGGCGTCGTCCACCTCGAGATCGACGTGGCCGACCGGCCCGACGTGGCCCGCGAGCTGGGCGTCATGCGCACCCCCACGGTGGTGGCGTTCGACCGCTCCGGGGCCGAGCTGACCCGCGTGTCGGGCGTGCCGCGCGTCGCCGATCTGGAAGCGGTGCTGGCCCCGGAGCTGAACCGGCCGTGATCCCGTCACCCGGTCGGGAAATCCAGTGGTTGGGAGCACGCTCCCGAAAGTCGGGACAGTCAGGTACCGTCGCCTGTGTGTTCTGGCCGCTGACCCGACGACGCGCAGTAGACCTGTGCCGCGTCGGCAGCTGCCTGTGTCCGGCCCTCTGAGCCGATCCGCGCCGTCGTGCGCCCTCTTCGTAGAGCCTCAGGAGCCCCGTCATGTCCCGTCCCGGTGACCCACCGGTCGATCCCCGCGGTGTCCGTTTCTCCGCCGCCGTGACCACCGTCGTCCTCGCGCTGGTGCTGCTGTCCGGCAGCGGCTGGCTGCTCGCGGCGCAGGCCGTGGTGTTCGCGCTCGGCGCGTTCGCCGGCCTGCGCTTCTCGCCCTACTCCGTCCTCTACCGCGCGCTGGTCGCGCCGCGGCTGGGCCCGCCGTCGACTCAGGAGGAGGCCGCACCCGTGCGCTTCTCCCAGACCGTCGGCCTCGTCTTCACCGTGGTCGGGGTGGTCGGCTACTTCACCGGCCTCACCGCGCTCGGCATCGTCGCCACCGCGTTCGCGCTGGCTGCTGCCTTCCTCAACGCCGCCTTCGGCTTCTGCCTGGGCTGCGAGATGTACGCCCTCATCGCCCGCGTTCGCAACAACAAGCAGGGAGCTACCGCATGAGCCGCCAGGACGTCCTGGTCACCGCCGACTGGGCCGAGCAGAACCTCGACTCCGACGGCGTCGTCTTCCTCGAGGTCGACGAGGACACCGCCGCGTACGACGGTGGTCACCTCCCCGGCGCCGTGAAGGTCAACTGGACCACCGAGCTGCAGGACGCGGTCCGCCGCGACATCGTCACCAAGGAGCAGTTCGAGCAGCTGCTGTCGGCCAAGGGCGTGAGCGACGGCGACACCGTGGTGCTCTACGGCGGCAACAACAACTGGTTCGCCGCCTACGCCTACTGGCAGTTCAAGCTCTACGGCCACGCCGACGTCCGGCTGCTCGACGGCGGGCGCAAGAAGTGGGAGCTCGACGGCCGCCCGCTCACCACCGACGTGGTGGAGCGCAAGGGCACCACCTACACCGCGAAGGACGCCGACAACTCCATCCGGGCGTTCCGCGACGAGGTCGTGGCCGCGATCGACACGAAGAACCTGGTCGACGTCCGCTCGCCCGACGAGTTCTCCGGCAAGATCAAGGCGCCGGCGCACCTGCCGCAGGAGCAGTCGCAGCGGGCGGGTCACATCCCGTCGGCGATCAACATCCCGTGGAGCAAGGCGGCCAACGAGGACGGCACGTTCCGGTCCGACGAGGAGCTCACCAAGCTCTACGGCGACGAGGGCTTCGACGGCTCGAAGTCCACCATCGCCTACTGCCGCATCGGCGAGCGCAGCTCCCACACCTGGGTCGTGCTGCACGAGCTGCTCGGGCACAACGACGTCAAGAACTACGACGGCAGCTGGACCGAGTACGGCTCGCTCATCGGCGTGCCGATCGAGCTGGGCAGTGGTCGCTGATGTGCGCCGCACCTGACCAGGGGATCACGCTGCCCGCGGGCACCGATCTCTCCAAGGAGACCGTGCTCACCGGGCGCGTGCTGGCCGGCGGCGAGCCCGTCGGCGGTGCGTTCGTCCGGCTGCTGGACGGCAGCGGCGAGTTCACCGCCGAGGTCGTGGCCAGCGCGAGCGGCGACTTCCGCTTCTTCGCCGCCCCCGGCACCTGGACGCTGCGCGCGCTGAGCCGCAGCGGCAACGGCCAGACGGTGCTGCAGGCGGAGGGCCCGGGGCTGCACAAGACCGAGGTGGCGGTGGCGTAGGCCCCGCGAGGCGTGCCAGTAGAGCCACTTTCCGGACGTCTGCGGACAGGGAAGTGGCTTTACCGGCGTCAGGGGTAGGGTCACCGGCCGTGCACTGGTTCTTCACGGTTCTGCTGATCGCCGCCAGCGCGGGCACGGTCGGGTTCGGCGCCCACCTGCTCCACCGGCTCTTCACCACCGAGCCGGCCGGGGAGAAGTCATGACCGACCCGGACCTGCCCGGCACGATCACCGGCCCCGCCAACGCGGCCCCGGACTCACCGCAGCGCAACCGGCCCCGCTTCGACGACCTGCCGGTCCCGGACGACACGGCCAACCTCCGCGAGGGCCCCGACCTGCACGAGCAGTGCCTCGGCCTGCTGCCCCTCATCGGGGTGTGGCGGGGAGCCGGCGAGGTCGTCTACCCGACGATCGACGGCCCCTTCGCCTTCGGCCAGCAGCTCGTCTTCGCCCACGACGGGCGCCCGTTCCTGTCCTACGAGGCCCGCGCGTGGCTGCTGGGGCCCGACGGCGAGATCCTGCGGCCCGCCGCCCGCGAGACCGGCTTCTGGCGGCCCCAGCCCGACGGCGAGCTCGAGGTGCTGATCACGCACGCCACCGGCATCTCGGAGATCTTCTACGGCCGCGCCCGCAACCTGACGTCGTGGGAGATCGAGACCGACGCGATCGTCCGCACGGCCAGCGCCAAGGACGTCACGGCGGGGCACCGGCTCTACGGGCTCGTCGACGGCGGCGACCTCGCCTACGTCGACGAGCGGGCGATGATGGGCCAGCCCCTCCAGCCGCACCTCTCGGCCCGGCTCAGCCGCATCGCGGGCTGAACCGCTACCGGTCCGCGGGCTGCTTCGCGAGCAGCGTGGTGACCTGCTCCACCGAGAACCCCGAGAGGCGGGCGAGCTGCTCGGTGCTGAGCCCCGACGACGCGAGCCGGGTCAGCACGTCGCTCAGCTGACCCCGGCAGGTCGCCAGCTCCTCCGCGGCGCCGACCGCGCGGGCCGGATCGGCGAGCAGCACCGCCAGCAGGCGGTCCCGGGCGTCGGCGGTGCGGCTGGGCACCGGTGCGGGCAGCGCGGCGGCATCGCGGCCCGCCGCGGCCCGTGCGGCCAGGGCGTGCGCGACCGCGGCCGCCACGGTCGGGCCGGAGCCGGTGGACTCCACGGCGACGCGGGACGGGGCACGGGGAGCCGGGGAGGTGGCCGGCTCCGGGTCGGCGGTCGCCGAGGGCGGGGGCTCCTCCGCGTCGGCGTCCCGGCCCGCTGGCTCCGGGACCACTGACTCCGGGACCACTGACTCCACGGCATCCGACTCCGCGGCTTCCGGCTCCGCGGCTTTCGGTGGCTCGGGCTGGGACGTCTCGGCCTGGGACGTCTCGGCCTGGGACGTCTCGGCCTGGGACGTCTCGGCCCGGGACGTCTCGGGCTGGGACGTCTCGGCCTGGGGCGTCTCGGGCTCGGACGTCTCGGGCTCGGCGGTTCCGGCCTCGTCCGCCGGGGCGGGCTGCACCACCGGCAGGGGGCCGGTGGTCACCGGCGCCGCCGCGGCGGGCCGGGCGCCCAGGAAGGCGACCGACGACACCGGCAACGGGGCGGTGTCGGCCTCCCGCACGGCGATCGCCTCGGCGACCGTCAACCGCTGCGGCAGGGCGGGCACGGTCACGCTCGGCGTCGGGGTGGGATCGGCCGTGGCCGCCTCCCCCGTCCAGTCTGCCGCCGTGGGCGCCGACGTCTCGTCACGGGCGGTGCGCCTACCGCGCAGGATCACCACGACGACCGCGATCACCGCGACCGCCACCACGGCGCACGCTCCCAGCGGGAACAGCACCTCCGGCGTCAGGGCCAGCTGCATGAGTGCGCACCGTACGCCTCATGACGTGACGGTGCGCGTTCGGGATCATCCAGAGCGTGACGTCGACGTCGAACGGTCGGGGGCTCCGGCGCCCTCACCCTTCGCGTCGGGCTTCGTGTCCTTCTTCTCCGGAGGCTTGACCGCGGGGGCCACCACCGTGGCGTCGGACGGTGCCGACGGCCGCACCGGGCCGACCTTCATCGTGGCCTCGACGTCGCCGGGCTTGTCCGACGGTTCCTTCTTCGCGGCGGGCGCCTCACGGCCCGGCTGGGCCAGCGGCCGGAAGAGGTCGGCCGGCTCCGGCTCGGGCTCGCTGCGCGGGCGCATCGACGCCTGCTCCCCCACCGCCGGGTACGCCCCGGTGGGCAGACGGTGGGCCGCCTTGACCTGCTTGCCCGCCTCGGAGGTGCGGCCGGAGTCACCGCCCGGCGGGACCGGGCTCGCGACGGTGGGTCTGCCCCGTGACGCGCCGCCCTGCTGACCGGCCGGCGGCGACCCGCTCGGCCCGGATCCCTTCTGCGCGGACCCCTTCTGCGCGGACCCGTTCTGAGCCGACCCGTTCTGAGCCGAGCCGTTCTGACCGGGCTTGCTCTGACTGGGCTTGCTCTGGGCGGCGTGGTTCTGGGGCGGGGGGTTCTGGCCCGCCGCGTTCTGGCCCGATGACGGCGGGCCCGAGGGCGCCTTCGGCCCGGACGGGGACTGACCGGAGACCGGAGGGGCGACGCGGGGTGCGCCCGCCTGGGGCGGACCGGACGGGCCCTGCGGAGGCTGGCCGGGCCGGGCCGGGCCCGACTGCGGTGATCCCGCCGGCGAGGGGGTCTTACCGCCCGCCGGGGGCTGCTGCGCCGAAGACTGCTGCGCCGCCGAGGAATGCGCCGCGGCCGGCTGGGGCCGCCCCGGCTGGCCATGGGGCTGGGCCGCGCCCGGCTGCTGGCCGGGGGACTGCTGACCGGGCGCCTGGGGCGGGCCGGCGGGTGCCGGACCGGGCCGGGGCTTCGGGGCGTTGGCGGCCGCCGGCCGCTCGCTGCCGGGAACCGGCTTCGCGCCTCCCTGCGACCCGCCGGGGGCCGCACCCGGGCCGGCCGGAGACTGGCGCGGGTTCGCGCCGTCCCGCGGGGCCGCGGCCATGCGGCCGGTGGGTGCGTGCAGCATCCCCTCGAGCTGGCCGCGCAGGCGCGTGAGCTCGTGCAGGACGGCGTCGCGCTGGCGCACGAGATCGGCCAGCTCGGCCCGGACGGACTCCGTCTCGGCCCGGGCGCCTGCCCGCGCCTTGTTGCGGATCTCCGCGGCCTCCTCCTCGGCGGCCTGCAGGATGCTCTGCATGCGGTCGGTGAAGCTGCCGATCATGTCGGGCTCGTCGGGACGGGGCCGCGGCGCCGGACGGGGAGCGCCGGGCGGGGGCTGACCGGGCTGACCAGGACCGGGACGGCCGTAGCCGGGCGGCGGGCCCTGTACGACGGGGATCGGCTGGCTGCGCACCAGCTCCAGGTCCGCGCGCATCCGGGACATCACCCGCTGCAGCCGTGCGACGTGCTCGTCGACCTGCCTGCGGTCGTAACCGCGGAGGACGACGTCGAAACGTGGGGCACCAACCCCACCCGCGTCGGCCGTCATCGTTGGTCCTTCCCGAACCTGTGGACACCCTGCATCTCGTCGAGGGTAGGGAGGCCGTGTCGGTCATACCGGCCCGTTCACCCTGACGGAGCATACCGATCGTGGACCGTTCGTCGTTCTGCCGGTGTTTCGCACCACCACTTTCGGGTTCCGGGGCGGTATAGAGGCCCTCACCGGACACCGGCCTACCATGGCGTTGTGGACACCTCGCTGCGACGAACGTTGCACCAGCGCGGCCTCCGGATGACGCCACAGCGACAGCTGGTGCTCGACGCCGTCCGTGATCTCGGCCACGCCACCCCGGAGCAGATCTGTACGCAGGTGCAGCGGTCCGCGCCCGCGGTCAACATCACCACCATCTACCGCACCCTCGACCTCATGGAGCGGATCGGCCTGCTGCGGCACACGCATCTGGGTCACGGCGCCCCGTCGTACTCCGAGGAGAAGCACCAGCACGTCCACGTCGTCTGCCACAGCTGCGGCGCGGTGTCCGAGGCGCCGCTGGACCTGCTCGACGGGGTCGTCGGGCGGTTGCGGTCCGACTCCGGGTTCGAGCTCGACGTCACCCACCTGGCACTGACCGGCACCTGCCACACGTGCCAGAGCACTCCACCGGAGGACGAGTAGATGACACTGCCCGAGCACCACATGGACGACGACGCCACCCTCCACCGCGGCGACCCACTGGCCGAGCAGCGGGCGATGGCCCGTTCCGCCGCCGTGGTCGACCGCAGCCACCGGAGCGTCATCGCCGTGCCCGGCGAGGACCGCCTGACCTGGCTGCACCTGCTGCTCACCCAGCACGTCAGCGCGCTGCCCGCCGACACCGGCACCGAGGCGCTGATCCTCGACCTGCAGGGCCGCGTGCTGCACCACATGGTGGTCGGCCACTGTGCCGATGCCTCCGGGGACGCCGTCGTCTACCTCGACACCGAGCCCGGTGAGCTCGCCGACCTGCTCGACTACCTGACGAAGATGGTGTTCTGGTCGAAGGTCGAGCCCCGCGACGCCACGGCGGAGCTCGCGGTGCTCAGCGTCGTCGGACCAGACACACCCGCGGTGCTGGCCGCGGCCGAGATCGCCGTGCCCGCCGCGCCCCACGGGGTGCTGGCGCTGCCCGGCGGCGGGTTCGTCCGCCGCATGGAGTGGCCGGGCGTCGACGCCGCCGACGTGGTGGTGCCCCGGGCCGAGAAGGACGACTGGCTGGCGCGGCTCACGGCCGCGGGCGCCCGCCCGGCGGGCACGATGGCGTTCGAGGCGCTGCGCGTGGAGTCGCGGCGGCCCCGCCTCGGCCTCGACACCGATGACCGCACCATCCCCCACGAGGTGGGCTGGATCGGGCCGGCCGTGCATCTGGAGAAGGGCTGCTACCGCGGCCAGGAGACGGTTGCGCGTGTCGCCAACCTGGGGCGTCCGCCTCGGCAGCTCGTCCTCCTGCACTTCGACGCGGGCGACGAGCAGCTCCCCGTACCGGGCGACCCCGTGGTCCGCGAGGGCCGCACCGTGGGCCGCGTCGGGTCCGTGGTGCAGCACCACGAGCTGGGCGCGGTGGCGCTGGCGCTGGTCAAGCGGTCGGTTCCCACCGACGCCGACCTGGTGGCCGGGGTGGGCGAACGCGCCACGCCGGCCCGCATCGACCCCGACTCGGTGCCCGCCGACGACGGCACGCTGCCGCCCGGCCGGGCGGCTCAGATGCGGGGCGGCCTCCGCGGCTGATCTCATCAGCTGGGACGACGGTCCCGGATGACGGGAACCCGACGTACCGTCGACGCATGGGTGAGGGCAACGGATACCGCTGGGTCGTGCTTGGCGTGGGCACGTTCGCGCAGGCCGCGACGGCCACGTACTTCCTCGGGCTCGCCGCCGTCACCCCGGCTCTGCGCGACCACTACAACCTGAGCCTGGCCGGCGTCGGGGCGCTGATCGGGGTGATCTCCGTCGGCCTGATCGCCACCCTCATCGCCTGGGGCGGGGCCGCGGACCGCTTCGGCGAGCGCGGGGTGATGACCGCCGGGCTCGTCGGGTCGGCGATCGCACTGGGGGCGACCACGTTCGTCCGCGACCCGATCGGGGTCGGTGCGCTCCTGCTGCTGGCAGGGGCGTCCGGGGCGAGCGTCAACGCCGCGAGCGGACGGGCCGTGCTCACCTGGTTCCCGGCCCGGAACCGCGGCATGGCGATGGCGGTCCGTCAGACGTCGGTGCCCGTCGGTGCCGCCGCGGCCGCGGTCGCGCTACCGGCCGTGGCCACGGCCTGGGGCGTGCCCGCGGTGTTCACCGTCCTGGCGGCCACGTGCGTCGTCGCCGCCGTCGCCGTGGCCGTGTGGATCCGTGAGCCGCCCGGACGCGGCGCCACCGGCCGCGCCCCCGCCACCGGCGTCCGCACGGTGCTGGCCGATCCCCGGCTCCTACGCCTGAGCGTGGGCGGAATGCTGCTGGTGGTGCCGCAGTTCCTGGGGTCGGTGTTCCTGGTCGAGGTCCTCCACGACGGGGCGGGGATGTCGCTGGCGCTGGCGGGCGGCCTGCTCGCCCTGACACAGGTGCTGGGCGGGATCGGACGGCTGGGCAACGGCTTCTGGTCCGACCGTGCAGGCAGCCGGCTCGGCCCGCTGCGGATCGTCGCGCTGGCCGTCGCCGTCGGGTTCGGCCTCGCCGCCGTCCTCGAACCCGGACCGGCCCCGCTGCTGGCCGCGGTGCTCGTGCCGGCCGCAGCACTGGCGATCAGCTGGAACGGGCTCGTGTTCACCGCCGCGGGTGAGCTCGCGCCCCAGGGCCGGGCCGCCACCGCGATGGCCGTCTCCAACACCGCGAACTACGTGGGAGCAGCCGCGGCACCGCCGCTGGGCGGCCTGGTGGCGCAGGCCGCGGGATGGCCGGCGATGCTGGTCATGGGTGCGATCGCGGCCGTCGGAGCGCTGGTGACCCTGCGCCGGAGCCGCGTGGAGGGCAGCCGTCCGGATGTTCCCGTTGTGTGAAGAACGGGTCCGTCGTCACAGGAAGAGGTGCCACGTCGCACACCTGGCGGTCAGCAAGGTATGGTCGTCAGCAGGACATTGATGAGATGAATGGGGCCGCCGAGACATCCGGCCGCCCCTTCCCTGTTGTAAGGGGGACCAGCCATGGGGCGCGGACGAGCCAAGGCCAAGCAGACGAAGGTGGCCCGCGAGCTCAAGTACAGCTCCCCCACGATGGATCTCGATGCGCTCCAGCGCGAGATCGGTAGTGGGACGGTGCTCCACGACGACGGGAAGGCGGATGACGACGACTACGACGACCCGTACGCCCCCGCCGATCTCGACGACGAGGGTCCCGGCGAGCGTCGCAGCCGTTATTGACGCTGCGCCCTCACCAGCCGTCAGCTGGTGAGGGTGAGTTCGAAGGAGTAACGGCTCGCCCGGTAGAGGTGCGAGCCGTACTCCACCGCACGGCCGGATTCGTCCCACGCCGTGCGGGTCATCGTGAGCACCGGCGCACCGCGGGAGTCCCCGAGCATGCGGGCCTCCGCGGTGGTCGCTGCGCGCGCACCCACCACCTGGTTCGCCATGCGCGGAATCCGGCCGGCGGCACGGAGCAGTTCGTAGAGTCCGTGCTGCTCGAGGTCCTCACGCCGTAGCGGCAGCACGTCCACGGGCACGGCGTTGTGCATGATCGCCAACGGCTCGCCGCCCGCATACCGGAGCCGCTCGAACCAGGTCACCTCCGTGCCCTCGGGGACCCCGAGAGCCTCGGCGATGTGGTCGGGTGCCGGCCTGATCTCGAACAGCCGCATCTCGGTGCGGGGCTCCTGACCGCTCTTGGCGAGGTCGTCGTAGAGGCTGGAGAGCTCCACGGGTCTGCGGACCTTGGGGTGCACGATCTGCGTGCCGACCCCCCGCTTGCGCACGAGCATGCCGCGTTCCACGAGGTACTGGATGGCGCGGCGCATCGTGGGCCGGGAGACCCCGAGCCGGGTGGCGAGGTCCACCTCGTTCTCCAGCCTGCCCCCGACGGGCATCTCCCCGTCCTCGATCAGCTGCTGCAGGCGAGTGGCCACCTGGAAGTACAGGGGCACCGGACTGGTCCGGTCGAGTGCCACCTCGGGCAGGAACCCTCCGGTCACCGATCCTCCTTGCACTTTGTCAGGACAAAGTGTTGACGTGCTCGTGCCGGGGAGAGTACACCTCTGACCGTGACGACCGACACGCCTGAAGTACTGACCATGGGCCGCATCAGCGTGGACGTGTACCCGGACCAGGTGGGCGTCTCGCTGCGGGAGGTCACGTCGTTCGGCAAGTACCTGGGCGGAAGCCCGTCCAACGTCGCGGTGGCGGCGGCGCGCTACGGCCGCCGCAGCGCCGTGATCACCCGGACGGGAGCCGATCCGTTCGGTGAGTTCCTGCACGACGCGCTGCGCGGTTTCGGCGTGGACGACCGCTTCGTGACCGCCGTGCCCGGAGTGCCGACGCCCGTGGTGTTCTGCGAGATCTTCCCGCCCGACGACTTCCCGCTCTACTTCTACCGCTCCGAGCTGGCCCCCGACATCCGCATCGAGGCCGACGAGCTGGACCTCGACGCCGTCCGGGCCGCCGACGTCTTCTGGGTGACCGTGACGGGCCTGTCGCAGGAGCCCAGCCGCTCCGCCACGCTCGCCGCGCTGCGGGCCCGCGGCCGCAACGGCATCACCGTGCTCGACCTGGACTACCGGCCGATGTTCTGGTCCTCCCGCGACGAGGCGCACCGGTGGGTGCAGGAGGCGCTGCCGTTCGTGACCGTGGCCGTCGGCAACCTCGACGAGTGCGAGACGGCCGTCGGGGTCCGCGAGCCGCATGCCGCCGCGAAGGCCCTGCACGCCGCGGGCGTCGAGCTCGCCGTCGTCAAGCAGGGCCCGCTCGGCGTGCTGGCGTCCGACGGCACCGGGGAGGTCGAGGTGCCTCCCGTTCCCGTCGAGGTGGTCAACGGTCTCGGCGCGGGCGACGCGTTCGGCGGGGCGCTCTGCCACGCCCTGCTGTCGGGCTGGGGCCTGGAGCGTGCGATGCGCTTCTGCAACGCCGCCGGCGCCATCGTCGCCGGGCGTCTGGCCTGCTCGGACGCCATGCCCACGGCCACCGAGGTCGAGGCCAAGCTGGAGGAGGCCGTCCGTGCGTGAGGATCAGCTCCGCCGCCTGGTGGAGATCCGCGTCCAGCGCCCGGAGGCCGTCGCCGAGGCGGCGGCCAACCGCGTCCGTCCGGCATCGCTGCTCGGCGAGCACGGCCGGCTGATGATGATCGCGGCCGACCATCCCGCCCGCGGCGCACTGCGGGCCGGCGACCGGGCGTTCGCGATGGGCGACCGCGGTGACCTGCTCGACCGGCTCGTGCTCGCGCTGTCGCGCCCCGGCGTCAACGGCGTGCTCGGCACCCCGGACGTGCTCGAGGACCTGCTGCTGCTCGGCGCGCTCGACGACAAGGTCGTGGTCGGCTCGATGAACCGCGGCGGTCTCGCGGGCACGGCGTTCGAGATGGACGACCGGTTCACCGCCTACGACGCGGCGAGCATCGCGGCGTCGGGGTACGAGGGCGGCAAGATGCTCACCCGCATCGACGCCGAGGACCCGTCGACGGTCGCGACGCTGGAGTCCTGCGCCCGCGCCGTCGGCGACCTGGCCGACCACCGGCTGATGGCGATGGTCGAGCCGTTCATCTCCCACCGCGTGGACGGCCGGGTGCGCAACGAGCTCACCGCCGACGCCATGATCCGTGCGATGACGGTGGCCGCCGGGTTGGGCCGCACGTCGGCCCGCACCTGGCTGAAGGTGCCGATCGTCGACGAGATGGAACGCGCGATGGCGGCCACGACGCTGCCCGCGGTGATCCTCGGCGGCGAGGTCTCCGCCGACCCCGACGCGGTGTTCGCGAGCTGGAGCAAGGCCCTCGCGCTGCCGACGGTGCAGGGGCTGGTGATCGGCCGCTCGCTGCTCTACCCGCCCGACGACGACGTCGCCTCCGCCGTCGACTCCGCTGTCGGGCTCCTGTGAGCGGCTCCGCCGCCCGTGCGCGGTTATCAGTGCCAGGACCCCGTTTTCCGCGCACGACCTCTGGAGGAGACCGGTGAGCGAGTTCATCGTCCGCGACGGGGAGAGCGCCGAGGGGCCGTTCTCGCTGGTCATCACCCCGAAGACCGCGAACTGGGGCTACAGCTCATTGCGTGTGCTGACCCTCGCCGCCGGCCAGAGCGCGACCTTCCCGACCGGCGAGGACGAGACGGTGGTGCTGCCGCTGTCGGGTTCCTGCGTCGTCGAGTGCGACGGAGAGCGGTTCGCGCTGGTCGGCCGCGACACCGTGTTCTCCCGGGTCACCGACTTCGCCTACGTCCCCCGGGACGCACAGGTCACCGTCACCTCCGAGGCCGGCGGCCGGTTCGCGCTGCCCGCCGCCCGCGCCACGAAGCGGCTGCCCGCGCGCTACGGCCCCGCCGAGGGCGTGCAGGTGGAGCTGCGCGGGGCGGGCCAGGCGAGCCGTCAGGTCAACAACTTCTGCAACCCGGCGTCGTTCGAGGCCGAGAAGCTGATCGCCGTCGAGGTGCTGACGCCGGGCGGCAACTGGTCGTCGTTCCCCCCGCACAAGCACGACGAGGAGCGCGACGGCGAGTCGGTGCTGGAGGAGATCTACTACTTCGAGGTGGCGCCCGGAGAGAACGGCGCGGCCGGGCCGGGCTACCAGCGCGTCTACACCTCCGGCCCGGGCCGCGAGATCGACGTCTGCACCGAGGTGCGCACCGGTGACACCGTGCTCATCCCGCACGGCTGGCACGGGCCGTCGATGGCCGCGCCCGGCTACGACCTCTACTACCTCAACGTGATGGCGGGCCCGAGCCCCGACCGCGCCTGGCTGATCTGCGACGACCCCGCGCACGCGTGGGTCCGCGGCACCTGGGACGGCCAGGACATCGACCCGCGGCTGCCGATGACGGGGGTCCAGGCCCGATGAGACTCACCGTCGCCCAGGCCCTCGTCCGCTTCCTCGCCAACCAGTACAGCGAGCGCGACGGCGTCGAGCAGCGCCTGATCCCGGGCTGCTTCGGCATCTTCGGCCACGGGAACGTCGCCGGGGTGGGCCAGGCGCTCCTCGAGATGCGCGACGAGATGCCCTACCACCTGGCCCGCAACGAGCAGGGCATGGTGCACGCGTCGGTCGGCTTCTCGCGGATGCGCAACCGCCTGCAGGCCATGGCGTGCACGGCGTCGATCGGACCGGGCTCCACGAACATGCTGACGGGCGCCGCGCTCGCCACCACCAACCGCATCCCGGTCCTCCTGCTCCCCAGCGACATCTTCGCCACCCGCGTCGCCTCGCCGGTGCTGCAGGAGCTGGAGAGCCCGGCCGGCTACGACGTCTCCGTCAACGACGCCTTCCGCCCGCTGTCGGTGTTCTTCGACCGCGTCTGGCGGCCGGAGCAGCTCCCGTCGGCGCTGCTGGGGGCGATGCGCGCGCTCACCGACCCGGCCCAGACCGGTGCGGTCACGATCGCGCTGCCCCAGGACGTGCAGGCCGAGGCGCACGACTGGCCCGACGAGCTGTTCGCCAGGCGCGTCTGGCACATCCAGCGGCCCGCGCCGGACACCGCGGCGCTGGCCCGGGCCGTCGCGCTGATCCGGTCGGCGAAGGCTCCGCTGCTGGTGGCCGGCGGCGGCGTGCACTACTCGGAGGCCACCGAGGCGCTGCGGAGGTTCGCCGACGCCACCGGCATCCCGGTGGCCGACACCCAGGCGGGCAAGGGCGCACTGCTGTGGGACCACCCGAACGCGGTCGGCGGCGTCGGCTCCACCGGCTCCCCCGTGGCCAACGCCCTGGCCCGCCACGCCGACGTGATCATCGGCGTCGGCACCCGGTACTCCGACTTCACCACCGCGTCGCGCACGGCGTTCCAGCACGAGGGTGTCAGGTTCGTCAACCTCAACATCGCCTCCCTGGACGCGGCCAAGCACGCGGGCGAGATGCTCGTGGCCGACGCCCGCGAGGGGCTCGACGCGCTCACCGAGGCGTTGCACGGCTACAGCGTCGAGAAGACCTGGGACCTGACCGGCTGGAACGCCGAGGTGGACCGGACGTTCCATCTGGACCACCAGCCGCTCCCGGCCCAGACCGAGGTGCTCGGCGCCCTCAACGAGGAGATGGACGCCCGCGACGTCGTCGTGCAGGCCGCCGGCTCGATGCCCGGCGACCTGCAGATGCTCTGGCGCGCACGGGATTCCAAGCAGTACCACGTGGAGTACGCCTACAGCTGCATGGGCTACGAGATCGCCGGTGCGCTCGGCGTCAAGATGGGGGCGCCTGACCGCGAGGTGTTCGCCCTCGTCGGCGACGGCTCCTACCTGATGATGGCCCAGGAGATCGTCACCGCGGTGTCGGAGGGGATCAAGCTCAACCTCGTCATCGTGCAGAACCACGGGTTCGCCTCGATCGGGGCGCTGTCGGAGTCGCTCGGATCACAACGATTCGGCACCAGCTACCGCTACCGGGACCCCGCCAGCGGCATGCTCGACGGCGGGAAGCTCCCGATCGATCTGGCTGCGAACGCCGAGTCCCTGGGCGCGCAGGTGATCCGTGTGGCGACGATCGAGGAGTTCCGCGCCGCCATCGCGACATCCCGCGCCTCGGATCGCACCACGGCGATCCACATCGAGACCGACCCGCTCGCCCCCGTGCCCTCGTCGGAGAGCTGGTGGGACGTGCCGGTATCCGAGGTCGCGCAGCTGGACAGCACGCAGCAGGCCCGCAAGACCTACGAGGCGCACAAGACCACGCAGCGCCCTTTGATCGGGAGGACCGACTCTTGAGGACCATCACGCACTGGATCGGCGGCAAACCGGTCACGGGCGAGAGCACCCGCACCAGCCCGGTGTGGAACCCGGCCACCGGGGCACAGCAGGCGGAAGTGCTGCTGGCGAGCACAACCGACGTCGGAGCGGCGGTGAGCGCCGCGGCGGCCGCGTTCGAGACGTGGAGCCAGTCGTCGCTGTCGCAGCGGGTGAAGGTGCTGTTCGCGTTCCGCGAGCTGGTCAACGCCCGCATCGGCGACTTCGCGGAGATCATCTCCGACGAGCACGGCAAGGTGCTCTCGGACGCGAAGGGCGAGGTGCAGCGCGGACTGGAGGTCGTCGAGTTCGCGTGCGGCATCCCGTCGCTGCTCAAGGGCGAGTACTCCGACCAGGTCTCCGGAGGGGTGGACCTGTTCTCGTTCCGCCAACCGCTGGGCGTGTGCGCGGGCATCACGCCGTTCAACTTCCCGGCCATGGTGCCGATGTGGATGTACCCGGTGGCCATCGCCACCGGCAACACGTTCGTGCTCAAGCCCAGCGAGCGCGACCCGAGCGCGTCGATGCTGGCCGCGGAGCTGTGGGCCGAGGCCGGCCTGCCCGACGGCGTGTTCAACGTGGTGCACGGCGACAAGGAGTCGGTCGACGCGCTGCTGGAGCACCCGGACGTGGCCGCCGTGTCGTTCGTCGGCTCCACGCCCATCGCGAAGTACATCCACGAGCGCGGCACCGCGGCCGGCAAGCGCGTGCAGGCCCTGGGCGGCGCGAAGAACCACGCGATCGTCCTGCCCGACGCCGGCATCGACTACGCCTCCGACCACCTCGTCGCCGCCGCGTTCGGCTCGGCGGGCGAGCGCTGCATGGCGATCTCCGCGACCGTGGCCGTCGGGTCGGCCGCCGACGCGCTCGTCGAGGCCGTCAGCACGAAGGCCCTGGCCACGAAGGTCGGCTCCGGCCGCGACGCCGACAGCGAGATGGGCCCGGTGATCACTGCCGCTGCGCGCGACCGGATCGTCGACCTGATCGGCACCGGCGCGGCCCAGGGCGCCACCCTCGCCGTCGACGGCCGCGGGCTCACGGTGCCCGGCCACGAGGACGGCTTCTTCGTGGGCCCGACCGTGATCGACAACGTCACCACGTCGATGGACGTCTACACGCAGGAGATCTTCGGCCCGGTGCTGTCGGTGATCCGTGCCGGCTCCGTGGACGAGGCCATCGCGATCATCAACGCCAACCCCTACGGCAACGGCACCGCGATCTTCACCGGCTCCGGCGAGGCCGCGCGGCGGTTCCAGCGCGGCGTCAACGTCGGGATGATCGGCATCAACGTCCCCATCCCGGTGCCGATGGCCTACTACTCGTTCGGCGGCTGGAAGGACTCCCTGTTCGGGCAGTCGCACATCCACGGCCCGGAGGGCATCGCGTTCTACACGCGCGCCAAGGTCGTGACGAGCCGCTGGCCCAAGGTCGCCGAGCACAGCGCCGGCGGAGCGAGCATCGACACCGAGGCGAGTGGCTCCTCCTTCCACTTCCCGACGGCGACCTGACATGGCACTCGACAGGCTCACCCTCGGCACCGCTCCCGACTCGTGGGGCGTCTGGTTCGCGCGGGACGATCACCAGGTCGGCTGGAAGCAGTACCTCGACGAGATCGGGCAGGCCGGCTACTCCTGGACCGAGCTCGGGCCGTCCGGGTTCATGCCCCAGGATCCCGCCCAGCTGCGCGACGAGCTGGGCTCCCGCGGCCTGAAGCTGGCCGGCGGCACCATCTTCGCCGGCCTGCACCGCGGTGCGGACGCCCTCGATGACGCCGTGGCCGCGTGCGCCAAGGAGGCGGCGCTGCTGACCGCCCTCGGCGCGCGGCACCTGGTGCTGCTGCCCGAGCAGTACACCGACATGCACGGTGGATCGCTGCTAGCCAGCGCGGAGATCGAGCCCGACCAGTGGAAGGCCCTGACCACCGGCTACGACCGACTCGGGAAGGTCCTTCTCGAGGAGCACGGCGTCGACCTCGTGTTCCACCCGCACGCCGACACCCACGTCGACACGCAGCAGCGGGTCGAGCGGTTCCTCCAGGACACCGACCCGCAGTACGTGAACCTGTGCCTCGACACCGGCCACATCTCCTACTGCGACGGCGACAACATCGCCATCGTGCAGCGCTTCCCGGAGCGGATCCGCTACGTGCACCTCAAGCAGGTGGACCCCGTGATCCGCGCTCGCGTCGCCGCGGAGAAGCTCTCGCTCGCCGAGGCCGTCCCGCTGGGTGTGATGTGCGAACCGCCCTACGGCATCCCCGAGATGCCCCCGCTGCTCGACGCCCTCGCGGCGATCGACACCGACCTGTTCACCATCGTCGAGCAGGATCTCTATCCCGTCGAGCCGCACATCCCGCTCCCGATCGGGGCGCGTACGGCCGGCTACTTCGCCGGATGCGGCCTCGGCCCCACGCGGCGCTGGCCGTACTGAACCCCGAACACGCAGCCGGCTCCCACGGCGGCTGCACCGATGAGAGGAATGCTCGATGAGGAGTACCCCGAAGGTGGTGCGCGCGCTCGCGGTCGTGGGTGCGCTCGCCGTAGCGCTGGCCGGCTGCAGCAGCCAGGGCGGAGCCAACTCGGCCAACAACAACAGTGGCCCGGCCGTCGGCAGCGCGGGCGGCAAGCAGTACACGATCGCGATGGTGACGCACGAGGCTCCCGGTGACTCGTTCTGGGACAAGATCCGCGCAGGCGCCCAGCAGGCGGCCAAGGAGCTCAACGTCAACCTGAAGTACTCGAACAACAACGACGCGGGCCAGCAGGCCACGCTCGTGCAGAACGCGATCGACTCCAAGGTGGACGGTCTCGCCGTCACGCTCGCCTACGCCGACCAGGTCGGCCCGGCGGCGCAGAAGGCCGTGGAGGCCAAGATCCCGACCGTGGCGTTCAACTCGGGCATCAGCGAGTACCAGAAGTACGGCATCGGCATGTACTTCGGCTCCGACGAGACCCTCGCCGGCCAGTCCGCCGGCAAGAAGATGACGGCGGGCGGCAAGGCCCTCTGCGTCATCCAGGAGCAGGGCAGCGTCGCGCTCGAGGCGCGCTGCGCCGGTGTGAAGGCCACCTACCCAAACACCGAGAACCTGCAGGTCACCGGCACCGACATCGCGTCCGTTCAGCAGACCATCGGGGCCAAGCTCCAGCAGGACCCGTCGATCACCTACGTCGTCACGCTCGGCGCCCCGATCGCACTGGCGGCCCTGCAGGCCGCACAGGGCGCCAGCAGCAAGGCCAAGATCGTCACGTTCGACCTGAACGCCGACGTGGCCAACGACATCAAGGCGGGCACGATCGAATTCTCGATCGACCAGCAGCCCTACGTCCAGGGCTACATGGCCGTGCAGGCGCTGTGGTTGAACCTGACCAACGGCAACGACCTCGGCGGCGGCAAGCCGGTGCTCACGGGCCCGTCCTTCGTCGACAAGTCGAACATCGACGCCATCGCCACGTACGCCGCCAACAACACCCGATAGGTCCTAACACGGGGGGCCGGTCCGCCGGCCCCCCGTGGCCGTCCCACCCTGGAGAGCCGCCATGAGCTCGACCGTGACGACAGAGAAGCCGCCACAACCTCCGTCCGCCGGGCAGACCCGTGCCCAGCGGTCCCTCACCGCACGCGTGCTCGGCCGCCCCGAGGTGGGCGCGTTCGCCGCCGCCGTCGTCATCTTCATCTTCTTCACCGCGATCGCCCCGCCGTTCCACACCGTGCAGGGGCTGTCCACCGTCCTGTACGCCAGCTCGACCATCGGACTCGTCGCCGTCGCGGTGTCGTTGCTGATGATCGGCGGCGAGTTCGACCTCTCCGCCGGTGTCAGCGTGGCCACAGCCGCCCTGGCGGCCGCGATGATCAGCTACCAGTTCAGCCTCAACGCCTGGGTCGGTGTGGTCGTCAGCCTGCTCATCGCGCTGGCGATCGGATTCCTCAACGGCTACCTGGTGATGCGCACCGGCATCCCGAGCTTCCTCATCACCCTGTCCACATTCTTCGTCCTGCAGGGCGTGAACCTCGGCGTCACGAAGCTCGTCACGGGCACCGTCGCGACCACCAACATCGACAAGCTCGACGGGTTCGCCTCGGCCAAGGCCCTGTTCGCCTCGGACCTCGACCTGGGCTTCATGACGCTCAAGATCACCGTGCTCTGGTGGCTGCTGTTCGTCGCCGTGGCCACCTGGGTGCTGCTGCGCACCCGCGTCGGCAACTGGATCTTCGCTGTCGGCGGCAACCAGGACTCCGCCCGCGCGGTCGGCGTGCCCGTTCGCCGGGTGAAGATCGGCCTGTTCATGGGCGTCGCCTTCATGTCCTGGTTCCTGGGCATGCACCTGCTGTTCAACTTCAACAGCGTCCAGGCCGGTCAGGGCGTCGGCAACGAGTTCATCTACATCATTGCCGCGGTCGTCGGCGGCGCGCTGCTCACCGGTGGTTACGGGTCGGCCGTGGGCTCGGCGCTCGGCGCGTTCATCTTCGGCATGGTCACCCAGGGCATCGTCTTCGCCGGCTGGGACCCGAACTGGTTCAAGGCCTTCCTCGGCGCGATGCTGCTGCTGGCGGTGCTGGTGAACCTCTACGTCAAGAACTACGCAAGCCAGAGGAGGTGACCGGGATGACCGACACGATCGCGGAGCACGCTGCTTCCGGCCTCGAGAAAGGCGCGCCGCTCGTCGAGATGGCGGGCGTCGGCAAGGCCTACGGCGCCATCCGGGCCCTGGAGGGGATCAACCTGCGGGTCAACGCGGGCGAGGTCGCCTGCGTACTCGGCGACAACGGTGCGGGCAAGTCGACCCTGATCAAGATCATCTCAGGGCTGCACCCGCACACCGAGGGCACCCTGACCGTCGACGGCGAGACCGTGCAGTTCTCGTCGCCGCGCGAGTCGCTCGACCACGGCATCGCCACCGTCTACCAGGACCTCGCCGTGGTGGGGCTCATGGAGGTCTGGCGCAACTTCTTTCTCGGCTCCGAGCTGCGCAAGGGCAACTACCCCCTCGCCCCGCTCGACATCGCCGGCATGCGTCGTGTCGCCGACGAGGAGCTGCAGAAGATGGGGATCACGGTCAAGGACATCAACCAGCCCATCGGGACGCTGTCCGGCGGTCAGCGTCAGTGCGTCGCGATCGCGCGCGCCGTCTACTTCGGCGCCCGCGTGCTGATCCTCGACGAGCCGACGGCCGCGCTCGGCGTCAAGCAGTCGGGCGTCGTGCTCAAGTACACCGCGGCCGCCCGCGACGCCGGGCTGGGCGTCGTGTTCATCACGCACAACCCGCACCACGCCTACCTGGTGGGCGACCACTTCATCATCCTGAAACTGGGCCGGTGCGTGCTCGACCGCAAGCGCTCCGAGGTCACCCTCGAGGAGCTCACCACGCAGATGGCCGGTGGCCAGGAGCTCGAGGAGCTCCAGCACGAACTGAAGCGCTAGTCCCCTTCCCTTCCTGAATGAGGAGTATTCGACGTGACACTCAACGTCGGCGTCATCGGCGTGGGCATGATCGGCCAGGACCACATCCGGCGGCTCACCCGCGTCCTGTCCGGGGTCCGCGTCAGCGCGGTCACGGACGTCGATCTGGACCGTGCGCGCACCATCGCGGACGACCTGCCCGGCGCGACCCTCCACTCCACAGGGGCGGAGCTGATCGCGGATCCGGGTGTCGACGCCGTCGTCGTCACGTCGTGGGGACCGACGCACGAGGAGTACGTCCTCGCCTGCATCGCGGCCGGCAAGCAGGTGTTCTGCGAGAAGCCGCTCGCCACCACCCGTGAGGCGTGCGACCGCATCGTCGACGCGGAGCTGGCCGCGGGTCGTCGCCTGGTGTCGGTCGGCTTCATGCGCCGCTACGACGCCCAGTACAAGGCGATGAAGGCCGTCGTCACCGGCGGGGAGATCGGCGCGCCGCTGCTCATGCACGCGGCGCACCGCAACCCGTCGGTGCCCGACTTCTTCACCAGCGACATGATCATCAACGACTCCACCGTGCACGACATCGACGTGGCGCGCTGGATGTTCGACGAGGAGATCGTCACGGTCACGGTGCTCAAGCCGCGCCGCTCGTCGAAGGCACGCGAAGGATTCAACGACCCGCTGCTCGTGCTTCTGGAGATGGCGTCCGGCGTGATCGTCGACGTCGAGGCGTCGGTGAACGCGGGGTTCGCCTACGACATCCGCGGCGAGGTGGTCTGCGAGGACGGCACCGTGGAGCTGTCGGAGTCGGCGGGCGCGCTGGTCAAGCGGGCCGGGTCGGTGTCCGCGCGCGTGCCGGAGGACTGGCGCGAGCGGTTCGTGCTGGCGTTCGACACCGAGTTCCAGACGTGGATCGACGCCGTGACGGCGGGCGGCACCACCGGCCCGTCGGCGTGGGACGGCTACGCCGCCACCGTCGTCTGCGGCACCGGGCTGGCCTCCCTGCGCTCCGACGCGCGCGAACCCGTCGTCCTGCGGGAGAAGCCCGACCTCTACAAGGAGGGCTGATGAAGATCGCCCTCGACCCGGCGATGTACCACGCCTCGCTCTCGGTCGCGGAGGAGGTGCGCAAGGCCGCCGAGCTGGGCTACCGGTACCTGGAGCTCTCACCGCGGGCGGACTGGTTCTTCTGGCACCGCTACCCGAAGGCCGACCGCGAGGCCATCGCGGAGGTGCGCAAGGCGTGCGCGGAGACCGGCGTCGAGATCGCGACGCTGGTGCCGGTGTTCGACTGGTCGTCCCCGGACGAGCAGGAGCGCCAGGCCCAGGTGCGCAACTGGCGCCGGCTGCTGGAGATCGCGGCCGAGCTGGAGTGCCCGGTGGTGAACTCCGAGCTGTCCGGTGACCCCAACGACGCCCGGCGCTCCGAGCACGCGTTCTACAAGTCGATGGACGAGCTGATCCCGGTGTTCGAGAACTACGGGATCGGGCTCAACATCGAGGCGCACCCGTACGACTTCTCCGAGACCAACGACGACGCGGTGCAGATCATCCGGGGCCTCGACCGGGACTGGGTGAACTACGTCTTCTGCGCCCCGCACGCGTTCCATCTCTCCGACGGGACGGGCGACGTGGGCCGGATGCTGCGCTACGCCGGCTCGAAGCTCGCGCACGTGCACGTCGCGGACTGCTACAACCACCGAGCGAACGTGGGCAACCGCTACATCGTCAACCCACCCGGCGTGGACGCCCGCATCCACCAGCACAGCGAGATCGGGCACGGCGAGGTCAACTGGGAGGAGTTCTTCTCCACGCTGCGGGAGATGGACTTCGACGGCATCGCCACCGTCTGCGTGTTCGGCTGGGAGGAGACGGCGGACGAGATCCACCGCCGGATGCTCGCCCGCGTGACCGAGGAGCTGGTGTCGTGAGCCGGGTCGGGATCGGGCTCGCCGGGCTGGGGCGGATGGGCCGGATCCACGCCGCCGCCCTGGCCGGGCGGTGCTCCGTCGCCTCGCTGGCCTGCGTGTACGACGCCAACCCGGACGCGGCGCAGGCCGCCGGCGCGGAGTTCGACGTGCCGTGGACCACCTCCTACGAGGAGCTGATCGACCGCGTCGGCGCCGTGGCGATCGCCTCCCCCACCGGCACGCACGCGCCGCTCACCGTCCAGGCCGCGGCGGCGGGCCGGCACGTGTTCTGCGAGAAACCGATCTCGCTGGACCGGGCCACGACCGTCGCGGTGCTGGACGCCGTCGACGCGGCCGGCGTGGTGTTCCAGGTGGGCTTCCACCGCCGCTCCGACCCCGACTGGGCGGCCGCGGCCGCCCGGATCCGGGCCGGCGAGCTGGGCGAGGTCACGCTGTTCCGCACCTCGCTGCGCGACATGACCCCGCCGAACCCCGCGTTCCTGTCCGGCTCGGGCGGGTTCTTCCTCGACGTCGTCGTGCACGACCTGGACGTCGCCCGCTGGCTCGTCGGCGAGGTCGTGGAGGTGAGCGCGCACGGTGCCGCGTCCGATCCCGCGTTCGCGGAGCTGGGCGACATCGACACCGCCGTCACCGTGCTGCGCTTCGCCAACGGCGCGCTCGGTGTGATCGACAACAGCCGCAGCGCCCGCTACGGCTACGAGTGCTCCACCGAGGTCATGGGCACCCTCGCCACCGCCCGGATCGACGCGCCGCACGTCCGCGGCGTGGAGTGGCGCACCCCGGGGCTGGCGTCCCGGGAACTCGCGCGCGACTTCGAGGAGCGCTACCCCTGGGCCTACGCCGCGGAGCTGGACGCGTTCGCGCGCGCCGTCCGCGACGGCACCCCACCCCCTGTCACCGGTCGCGACGCGCTGGCCGCGTTCGACCTGGCCCTGGCCGCCGACGAGTCGTGGCGCACCGGTCAGCCCGTATCCGTGAAGGAGAATCCATGAAGATCGCCGGAGCACCCATCTCCTGGGGCGTGTGCGAGGTGCCCGGCTGGGGTTACCAGCTGGCCCCGTCGCGCGTGCTCGCCGAGATGCAGGAGGTCGGGCTGGTCGCCACCGAATTCGGGCCCGACGGCTTCCTGCCCGAGGACCCGCGTGCGGTCCTGGAGCAGCACCACCTGCAGGCCATCGGCGGCTTCACCCCGCTGCTGCTGCACGTCGCCGACCACGACCCGGTGCCCGAGGTGGAGAAGGTGCTGGTCACGTACGCGGCCACCGGCTCCGACACGCTCGTGCTCTCGGCGATCAGCGGCCTCGACGGCTACGACACCCGCCCCGAGCTGGACGACGCGGGCTGGCGGACGCTGCTGACCAACCTGGACCGGTTGTCGGCCATGGCCGTCGACCACGGCGTCAAGGCCGTGCTGCACCCGCACGTCGGGACGATGGTGGAGAACCCCGCCGACGTGCAGAAGGTGCTGGAGGGCTCGTCGATCGCGCTGTGCCTCGACACCGGCCACCTGCTCATCGGCGGCACCGACCCCGCGGAGCTCACCCGCCAGGCACCGGAGCGCGTGGCCCACACGCACATCAAGGACGTGGACCTGGGCCTGGCCAAGCAGGTGCAGAGCGGGCGGCGCACCTACACCGAGGCCGTGCGCGAAGGCATGTACCGGCCCGTCGGACAGGGCGACGTCGACTTCACCGCGATCATCGGCCACCTGCGCGGCCACGGCTACGACGGCTGGTACGTGCTGGAGCAGGACACGATCCTGACCGAGGAGCCGACGGGCGAGGGCCCGCTGACCGACGTCCGCACCAGCGTCGAGGAACTCCGCGCCATCCTGGCCGCCACCTGATGAGCGAGCCCTTGCGGATCGGGGTGCTCGGCGCCGCCCGGATCTCGGGCTCGGCGATCGTCGAGCCCGCGCACGCCACCGGCGACCGGCTCGTCGCCGTGGCGGCCCGGGACCCGCGACGGGCCGCGGACTTCGCGGCCGAGCACGGCGTGGAGCGGGTGGTGGCGTCCTACGCCGACGTGCTCGCCGACCCCGAGGTCGAGATCGTCTACAACCCGCTGGCCAACAGCCTGCACGGGCCGTGGAACCTCGCCGCGGTGCGGGCCGGCAAGCATGTCCTGTCGGAGAAGCCGTTCGCCGGCAACGCCGAGGAGGCCCGACTCGTCCGGGACGCAGCGGCGGACGCCGGTGTCACGGTGCTGGAGGGTTTCCACTACGTCCACCATCCCGTGATGCGCCGGCTGCTGGAGCTGGTGTCGTCGGGCGAGCTGGGCGCGCTGCGGCGCGTCGAGTCCCGGTTCACCATGCCCGCCCCGCCCGACGACGACCCGCGCTGGCAGTGGGAGCTCGCGGGCGGCGCGCTGATGGATCTCGGCTGCTACGCCCTGCACTGCCAGCGGATGCTCGTGGGAGAGCCGCGGGTGGTCGCGGCCACGGGCGAGGAGCGCGCGGGGCACCCGGGTATCGACGAGCGGATCACCGCGCAGCTCGCCTTCGCCGGCGGCGTCACCGGTGAGGCGCACTGCGACATGGCGGCCGACGACTGGTGCATCACGTGCCGGGTGGTCGGCGACCGCGGTGAGGCCACGGCGATGAACGTCGTGCTCCCGCAACGCGACGACCGCATCGTCGTGACCACGGCGGACGGCGAGCGCACCGAGCACCTCGGCACCCGCTCGACGTACCTCTACCAGCTGGAGGCGGTGCGGGCCCATCTGCACGACGGCGCCCCGTTCCCGCTCGACGTCGACGACGCGGTGGCGACCGCGGAACTGATCGACGCGGTGTACCGGGCGGCGGGCTTCTCCCCGCGCCCGTCCGCCACGCCGGGCTCACCCGATGGTGAGGGAAACATGGCCCGCCGGTGATAGGCCGGCGACCCACCACGGGTTACCGTCGCGTCGACAGCTGGCCCACGCCCAGGAGGCGATTACCATGATCACCATTGCCGTGTCGTCGCGTTCACTGGCCGCGGCCCGCCGCGTGGACCCGCACGTCTCACCTGCCGCAGTGCACGCCGCGGTCGAGGCCGCCCTGGCCGAGCAGCTGCGTCAGCTCGGCCGCGGCCGCACCGCGCCACCCGAGCCCCACCGTCGCGCGAGCTGAACCCCGGCCGCCACGGGGGCCGGACCCGTCGTCCCCCGCACCGCGAGCCGCGGTGCGAGCACCAGCTCCATCGCGGCCCACCGGCCCGGTGGCCGTGGCGAGGGCGGCGTCGGCCCTATCCTCGTGGGATGGCTCGACGGGTGACGCAGGCGGACGTCGCCGCACGTGCCGGTGTCTCGCGGGCGCTGGTGTCGCTGGTGCTCCGCGACGCGACGAACGTCAGCGACCACCGCCGCCAGGTCGTCCTCGACGCGATGGCCGAGCTCGGCTACCGGCCCAACGCCGCTGCCCGGCACCTCGGACGGCGCACCCACACGATCGGCGTGGTCGTGCAGGACCTGCACTACCCGTTCTTCGCCGAGGTGGTGGACGGGATCCAGAGCAGCGCGGCCGACCGCGGGCTCCAGGTGTTGATCAACACGGGCATGCGCGACCCGGACCTGGAACGCGCGGCGATCGAGACGTTCCTCGAGCTGCGGATGGACGGCGTCGTGCTGATCTCGCCGGACCTCCCCGACGACCGGGTGCTGGAGGTGGCCGGGGTCGTCCCGATGGTGCTGGTGGGCCGCCCGCTGGTGGACGACGCCATCGACACCGTCGTCACCGACGACCGGCGCGGCGGCTGGCTCGCCACCCGCCACCTGCTGGACCTCGGCCACCGCCGCATCCTCGACGTCACCGCCGACGTGCCGAACGCCAGCAGCGTCGGCCGCGAGGCCGGCTACCGGCAGGCGATGGCCGAGGCCGGGCTCGCCGATGCCGCCCGCGTCGTGCGCGACGGCGGCGACATCATGGCGGCCGCCGCGTCCTGGCCGGGTGAGCCGCGCGCCACGGCCCTGTTCGGCCACAACGACTTCGTGGCCGTCGACGCCTGGGCTGCGCTCGTTGCGGCGGGCGGCCCGGCCCCGGCGGTGGTCGGCTACGACAACACCCATTTCGCCGGCCTCCCGCTGCTCTCCCTGACCAGCATCGACCAGCCCCGCCTGCAGATGGGACGGACGGCGGTCGAGATGCTGGCCGAGCGGCTGGAGGGCCGGGTCATGCCCCGCCACGAGGTGCTGGCCCCGACGCTGGTGGAACGCCGCAGCAGCCACGCCTGACGAACGGCACTCTGGTCGGAACCTGTGCGACGACAGTGCCGTTCGTCAGAGGTCGAGGACCAGGCGGGGTGAGCAGGAGCGCGACACGCAGATCATCATGCGGTCGCACGCCGCTCGTTCCGCCGGCGTCAGCAGCACGTCGCGGTGGTCGGGGGTGCCCTCCAGCACCCCGGTCTCGCAGGTGCCGCACTTGCCCTCGCTGCACGAGGTGAGGAGGTTCATGCCGGTCCCGGCCTCGACGACCTCCACGATCGAGCGGTCGGTCGGGACCGTCAGGACCCGGCCCGTCCGCGCCAGCTCGACCTCGAACGGTTCGTCGAGGACCGGCGCCGCGAGCGGGGTGGCGGCGAACCGCTCGACGTGCAACGCCCCCTCGGGCCATCCCGTGCACCGGGCCTCGACCGCGTCGAGCAGCGGTCCGGGACCACATGCGTAGACGAGCGTGTCCGGGCGCGGCTCGCGGAGCAGCGCGTCGAGGTCCAGGAGGCCGTGGGTGTCCTGCGGCCACACCGTCACGCGGTCGCCGTGGCGTTCCAGCTCGTCGAGGAACGCCATGGACGCGCGCCTGCGGCCGCCGTAGAGCAGCATCCAGTCCGCGCCGGCTGCCTCGGCCTCGGCGATCATCGTCAGGATCGGGGTGATCCCGATGCCGCCCGCGACGAACACGTAGTGCGCCGAGCGCTCCAGCCGGAAGTGGTTGCGGGGAGCACGGACCGACACCGTCACCCCGGGGAGGAGCTCGTCGTGGACGAAGCGGGACCCACCGCCGCCGGCCTCCTCGCGCAGCACCCCGATGCGGTAGGTGCCCCGGTCGTCCGGATCACCACACAGCGAGTACTGCCTGGTCAGACCGTTGCCGAGGAGCAGGTCGACGTGTGCGCCAGGCTCCCAGGAGGGAAGGTCGGCACCGGCGAGGGCGAGCGTGACCACACCCTCGGCCACCTCGGTGCGCTCCCCCACGACGAGCGTACGGAGCGCGGTGTCCGGGGCTCGGCGGACGACCGGCTCGGACGTCGTCGGAGACTGGAACGACACCGGCAGGTGCTCCAGCACCGCCATGTTGGGCGTCGAGGGGTAGCGGGCCGGCGTGCCCGCTACCCGGAACCCCCCGAGCCGCGGCAGCGCCACCTCCAGCGCGACGCGGGCCTCCAGCCGCGCGAGCGGGTTGCCGAGGCAGCCGTGCAGGCCCTTGCCGAACCCGAGGTGGCGCACGGCGGGCCGCAGGGCGTCGTAGACGTGTGCGTTGTCGAACTGCCGGTCGTCGTGGTTGGCCGCACCGATCACCATCGCGACGCGGGAGCCCTCGGGGATGGTGGTGCCGTGCAGCGTGACGTCGCGGGTCGCGGTGCGCACCGTGAGCTGCAGCGGCGTGCGGTACCTCAGCCCCTCCTCGACGGCGCCGGGGATCAGCGACGGGTTCTCGCGCAGCGCCCGCTGCTGGTCGGGGCGCTTGGCGAGCTCGTGGAACAGCGTCGACAGCAGCCCGGCGGTGGTCTCGATCCCGGCGAGGTACAGCCCGAACACCAGGCCGACGATCTCCGACGCGGGCTCGATGTCGGCCTCGGCGAAGGGCACACCGGCGATGTCGGACTGCACGATGTGGGTGAGCAGGTCGGCCTTCGGCTCCCGGTGACGGCGCATCAGCAGCTCGGCCAGGTAGATCCGCGAGTTCTCGGTGCAGGCGATGGCCTTGGGCGTGAGCCGGTCGTCGTCGGGGATGCGGTCCTTGAGCCCGTGCGACCACGCGATGAGCTGCGCGCGGTCCTCGCCGTGGGGCAGGCCGAGGAAGTCGAAGAACACCTCGTAGGGCAGTGGCCACGACAGGTCCTGGGCGATGTCCGCGACGCCGCCCGGGGCGAGCGCGTCGACGAGCCGGGTCGCGATCGCGCGGACGCTGTCCTCCAGCGCGGCGATGCTGCGCGGCATGAACCGCCGCTGCACCACCGCCCGGAGCTCGTCGTGGCGGGGATTGTCGATGATCGGGAGGTTGCCGGCGCCGCCCTGGTCGTTGGTGGCGTCGAGGTCGATGCCCGGGTGGTTGATGAACGTGTCGGTGTCCAGGAGGCAGGCGCGGACGTCGTCGTAGCGCGACAGCGCCCAGAACCCCCACTTCTCGCTGCGGTAGACCGGCGCCTCGTCGCGCAGCCGCCGGTAGACGGGGAACGGGTCCTCCTGGAACGCGACGGAGAAGGGGTCGTAGACGACCGGTCGCGCGGCCTGGGCGGTCATCGGACGGTGAACGCGTCGCGGAAGCGGCGGAGGGCGAGCTCGGAGCCGTCGACGGAGGGATCGCTCGCGAACGCCTCCATCGCGACGACACCGTCGTAACCGACGTCGGCGAGCGCACGGGCAACGAACGGCCAGTGGACCTCTCCGGTGCCGGGCTCGCAGCGCCCCGGGACGTCGGCGACCTGCACCTCCCCGAGGTACGGCGCGGCGCGGCGGACCAGCTCCACGAGGTTCCCCTCGCCGATCTGGGCGTGGTAGAGGTCGAGGTTCATCCGCAGCTGCGGGCGATCGACCGCCCGGACCAGCGCGAGCGTGTCCGCGGCGTGGGCGAACGGCGTGCCGGGGTGGTCGACCTCGAGGTTCAGGTTCTCGATCACGTAGGTGACGCCCGCGCGCTCCGCCAGCGCCGCCAGACGCTCCAGCGTGCGCACCGCGGCGACCCACATCTCTCCGGTGACGACCTCGACCGGCCGCACCGGCAGGCCGCCCTCGCCGAGGCCGGTGCCGTGGATGTTGAGCGTCGGGCAACCGATCTGCTTCGCGAAGGCGATCGACGGCTCGGCCGTGCGCAGCAGGGCGTCGGCGCCGTCGGGGGTGATGAGGTCGCCCTCGACGTAGCCGGTCATGGAAGTGAACTCGGCACCCGTGCCCGCGAGGACGTCGGCGTCCTTGTCGGTCCAGCCCCAGATCTCGCAGGCGAAGCCGAGGTCGTGGATGCGCTTGACGCGTTCCAGGAGCGGCAGCTCGGTGAAGACCATCTCGGAGCAGACGGCGAGGGTGAAGCTCGTTGCCGGGTGCTCCTCGACCGGTCCGGCGGCGGACAGGGGCGCCGTGGAGGTGGCCGGCCCGATCACGCTGCCACCCCCGTGACCTGCCGGACCGCGACGCGGGTGCCGGTGCGGTGCGACTCCAGGCACGCCTCCGCGATCGCGTACGCGGCCATCGCGTCCTCCCCGGTGACGGCGGGCGCGCGGCCCTCTCCGACCGCGGCGACGAACTCCGCGAACTCGCCGACGTAGGCGTCGCGCATGAGCTCGGTGTCGCCGACGAGCCGGCCGGCCAACCGCTCGTGACGGGCGGCGCCGCCGTCCTCGCCCGCCGCCACCATGCCGCCCGAGCCGAACACCTCGGCGCGCACGTCGTAGCCGTAGGCGGCGGCGAAGTTGGCCTCGGCGGTGGCGATCGCGCCGTTCTCGTAGCGGATGACGACGACGGCCGTGTCGAGCAGGCCGGCGTCGCGGAACTCCGGGGCGACCAGGGCGTCGGCGGTGGCGAGCACGTCGACCGCGCGGGCACCGGGGTTGAACCAGTTGAGGGTGTCGAAGTCGTGGATCAGGGTCTGCGTGAAGATCGTCCCGGGCGGGATCGCGCCGGCGTCCGCCAGGCCGGCGCCGGGATCGCGGGTCAGCGAGCGCATCATGCGCACCTCGCCGATGCGGCCGACGACCACGGCGTCGTGCGCGGCCCGGAAGTCGGCGGCGAACCGCCGGTTGAACCCGATCTGGAACGCCACACCGGCGGCCGCCGTGGCGGCCCGGCCCGCCTCGATCTCCGCGAGCGTGAGGCCCGCAGGCTTCTCGCAGAACACGTGCTTGCCCGCCCCGGCCGCGGCGACGACGAGCGGGGAGTGCGCGGTGGTCGACGCGGCGATGACGACGGCGTCGACGTCGGCGGCGCCGAGCACGGCCTCCGGGGACGTCTCGCCGCGGGCGCCCAGCGGCTCGGCCAGTGCGGCGGCGACCCCGGGGCGGGGATCGGCGACGGCCACCAGCCGGGCGGACGGCACGTGCTGCGCCAGCAGCGCCGCGTGGGAGGCGCCGATGCGGCCGGCGCCGATGAGTCCGATGCGGATCGGGGATGAGGGCACGACACTTCCTCGGCTCGAAGCGATTAGCACGTGCTAATCAGCGTGGGGCCCGATACGCTCCTTGTCAAGGCCTCATCGGACGACATGGCGGTGGCGGCGCCGTCACCACCGACGAGAGGCCTGTCGCGCCGTTCGGCGACCGAATGCGACCTCTCAACTCATTATGATTCAAACGGCCGATCGAAAAATGAGCCGATCAGCGTATTGCTCTACTCCGCTCATTCGGGCCGTCCCCCGGTAACCGCATCCGTCACGCCATCCGTCGTACGCCGAGGTACGGAGTCGATGGCGGTGGCTGTCCGCCCATAACGTGCTCACAGACAGTTGCGGCGGCGAGGAAGGTCCACATTCAGGTGAACGGGCAGCATGGGACGAGAGGGAGGATCACCCGGCAGCCGGCCGGGCGGATCGGGCGTCCTTCCGTCGTGCCCGTCATCGTCTCCGGGGACGCACAGCCGGGCTCCGGCGATGTGGCGGCCCTGGCCTTCCGCAACGCCGCCGCGGCCGAGCAGCTGACCGACGGGCAGGTGCAGCGGGCGGTGGTCGCGCTGGTGTCGTTGCTGAACGACTGCCGCGCACTCCTCGGTGAGGACCACCCCGAGACCCTCGTCGTCGAGGGCAACCTCGCCGTGGCCTACGTCATGGCCGGGCAGGAGGAGGACGGCGCGCACCTCATGCTCGCGAACCTCGCCGGGCGCGAGCGGGTGTTCGGGGACGAGCACACCGCGACGCTCACCGCCCGCGACGCGCTGGCGACCACCCACCGGCTGGCCGGACGGTTGTCCGAGGCACTGTGGCTGTACTCCCGGGTCGCACCTCAGCGCAACCGCGTCCTGGGGCCGTCCCACCCCGACACCCTCACCACCCGCCTGGGGCTCGGGCTGACCTTCGCCGAGGCCGGCGACACAGCCATGGCCCTGGATGTCGTCACGGCCGCCGTCCACGACTGCGATCAGGCCGGCATCGGGGGCCAACACGCCGAGATGCTCCGTTCGTGCCTGACGGACCTGCGCCGGGCCGGCACCGTGCCCGACCCGGCGGCCGTGCCCGGCCCGGCGGCCGTGCCGCGGCGACGGAGCGGTCTCGCGGCGGCCACCGTGCGCGCCCCGGCGGCGCCGCAGCTCGACCGGGACGAACGACAGCCGATCGACATCGGGTCGGGTACCGAACGTGGTGGCGGGACATGAGCCACCGTTGCCGCCGCGCGACCCCACCCCCGCCACGTCCCGGGACGACCCCGGGTCGGCCCTGACCGGAACGGACAGAGATGGCCTGCTCACACACAGCGGAGTGTCCGCTGTTCCCCCTGCTCAACGCCAGCCTGGACGGGTGGCGACGCTGCTACTGCGACAGTGCCGACGGGTGGCGCGAGTGCGCCCGGTACAAGCAGTCGCTCCGGGGCCAGTACGTCCCGTTGAACCTGCTCCCCAACGGTCACGAGGCGAGCCTGCAGAGCGCGGTGGCCGGCCGGGGCCCCGGGCCCGGTGGCCCGCACGGCGCGCGTACCCCGGGCGGCGCGCCCACGCTCGTCGACTTGCTGTTCGAGCACGCGCCGTCTTCTGATCGCCTCCAGCCGGAGGACGAGTGCCCCCCGGCTCCGACACCACGATCGGTGGATGAGCCCGTTCCGACGCGTCCCTGGTGGAAGCGCCTGGCCGAGTGGATGAGGAGCCCGTCATGAACGACTACTGGCCGTGGTGGGCGGGCGCGATCGGGCTCGCCCTGGTCACGATCGCCTACACGCTGAGCACCGACCGGTCCTTCGGGGTGTCCGGAGCGTGGGACCGCGTGCTGCACTGGCGCGCCGAGCGGGAGCTCGAGCGGCGACAGGCGCAGGACGAGATCGAGCAGCGTGCCCTGGTCGACGCCCTCGTGGCGACGGCGCCCCGCGGTCCCGGCGCGGTGACGCCGCCGCCGCGCGGACGGAACGTGAGCCTGCCGCCCCGGCGGCCGCCCCGCCCGGCGTCGCTGGTCAGCCAGGCCGCCCTGCTCGGTTCGATCCTGGTCGGCGGGTTCGTCGCGGCGATCACGTCCGGTCGCTTCGAGGTCCGTTTCGACATGGGGGCGGGCTTCAGCGAGCTCGTCACCGGCAACCCGGTGATGATGGTCGGCATCCTGTTCCTCGGCGGCCTGCTCGTCGGCTTCGGCACCCGCCTCGCCGGAGGCTGCAGCTCGGGCCACGGGTTGCAGGGCTGCGGGCGGTTGTACCCGGCCAGCCTCCTGGCCACCGCCGTCTTCTTCGGCACCGCCGTCGCCGTGTCGTTCCTGCTGTGGAAGGTCGTCTGATGCGGACCCAGGGCGGAATCCTGCTCGCCAACATCGTCACCGGGCTGGCGCTCGGTTTCACGGTCTCGAACATCGGGTTCGGCGACTACGCCGAGCTGAACCGCATGTTCACCTTCCAGGACCTCCGGATGTTCCTCGCCTTCGCCGGCGCCGTCGCGATCATCGTGGTCGTCTTCGCCGTCGCGCGGGTGCGTCGGACACCCCCGCGCATCCACGCCGGCGTCGTGCCCGGTGCGGCACTGTTCGGTATCGGCTGGGCGATCTCGGGCGGGTGCCCGGCCATCCCGATCATCCAGGTCGGCAGTGGGTACCTGCCGGCGCTCGTCTCGATCGCCGGTGTCGTCGTCGGCATCCGGCTGTGCCGCTGGACCACCACGAGGTACCTCCTCATCGACACCGGTTCCTGCGGACGCTAGGTCCCGCTCAGGCCGTCGGTCGGGTTGTGGGCGGGGGCGTTGTAGGGCGTGATCACCTGGATGCTCGACGGCCACGTCAGAATGCCGCCGGGAAGCGCCCGGTGGGCCTGCATGATCACGTGCGCGGCGCGTCGGACGTCGTGGGCGAGGTCGTGGTGCAGCACCACCGAGATCCGTCCGGCCCGCAGCAGGCGGGTGTTGTCGGCGTCGAGGTCGTGGGCCACGAACACCGCGCACTCGCGGCGGCGTTCGTCGAACGCGTCGAGGATGGCGACGTTGCCGCCCCCGGCCGAGTAGACGGCCCGGATGCCCGGGTGGGCGTCGAGCACGCCGGCCACCCGCTCGCGCATCGTCGCGTCGAGCCCGTCGGTCTCCGTCAGGGTGACGACGGCACGGCGCCCGTCCAGAGCGGCGCGGAAGCCCTCCCCTCGCTCCTCCTCCCCGCGGAACGACGTGCGTGAGAGCGTCACCAGCACGTCACCGGGGTCGTGGCGCAGCCACTGTCCGACGAGGTAGGCGGCGGTGGCGCCCGCGGCCCGGTTGTCGATGCCGACGTAGGCCTGACGCCCGCTCGCGGGGAGGTCGGTGACGAGCGTGACCACCGGGATCCCCGCGCGCACGAGCCGTGCCGCGGCGTCGGCGATCTCGGGGACGTCGGGCGCCTTGAGCACCACGCCCTGTGACCCGCGGCGGCCGATGCCGTCCAGCACCGCGACGAGCTCGGCGACCGGGGCCGTCTCGCACAGGTGGAAGCGGGCCCGGAACACGGCGGGGCGCAGCGACGGCAGCTCGGTCTCCAGCGCGGCCCGCACCTCGGAGGAGAACCGCTGCGGCGCCTGCATCACGAGGTCGACGAGGAACATCCGGCCGGTCAGCCGCACCTGGGTGCGCTGCCGGTCGAGATCGGCGACGGCCTGGTGCACCGACTCCGCGGTCGCGGCCCGCACGCCGCCGCGGCGGTTGAGGACGCGGTCGACCGTGGCCTCGCTGACGCCGGCCTGGCGCGCGATCTCGCGGAGCGGGTGGGTGTGCACCATGACGGTTTATTGAAGGCTTTCCGCCGGTTCCGCGCGAGCCCGCCTTCCTACGCTGAGGCCATGCCACAGACGCTGACCAGCAGATGGACCGAGGACGGCTGCCGGCTCGACGACCTGCGGGCCGTCCTGGGGGAGCGCACCGATCCCGCCGACTACCCGCACGCCGCCGCCGTCGAGCAGGAGATCGTGGTCTACGACCTCGACGGTTTCCGCGCCGCTCCCTCTGACGAGCTGGTCCACGCGTTCGCCAACGGGCCCGGCGTCGTCGTGATCCGCGGGGCGTTCCCGGACACCGCGGTGATCGACCACGCCACGGCGGTGTTCGAGCAGCTGATCGCGGCCGGCACCTCACGGGGCGACCACTTCGCCGCCGCCGGCTCCAACGACCGCATCTGGAACGCGCTGGAGAAGCTCGCCGTCACCGCGCCCGAGGTGTTCGTCGAGTACTACGCCAACGACGTGATCGCGAAGGTCAGCCACGCGTGGCTGGGCCCGGGCTACCAGGTGACGTCGCAGCCCAACGTCGTGCACCCCGGCGGGAAGGCGCAGGTGGGCCACCGCGACTACCACCTCGGCTTCCTCGCCCCCGACGTGATCGAGCAGTACCCGCAGCACGTCCACCGGCTCTCCCCCGTGCTGACGCTGCAGGGCGCGGTGGCGCACTCCGACATGCCGCTGGAGAGCGGTCCGACGCTCTACCTGCCGCACTCGCAGAAGTACGGCCCCGGCTACCTCGCCACGAACCGGCCGGAGTTCCGCGGGTACTTCGTGGACCACCACGTCCAGCTCCCGCTCCGCAAGGGCGACGCGGCGTTCTTCAACCCGGCGGTGATCCACGGCGCGGGCGGCAACGTCTCCGCCGACCTGCACCGGATGGCCAACCTCCTGCAGGTGTCCTCGGCGTTCGGGCGGGCGATGGACGCGGTCGACCGCACCCGCGTCTGCGTGGCCGTCTACCGGGCTCTGCGCACCCATCCGCACCCCGAGCACGCGATCGCGGCCGCCGCGGAGGGCTACGCCTTTCCCACGAACCTCGACCGCGACCAGCCCGTCGACGGCCTCGCACCCCCCACCCAGGCCGACGTGGTGCGGCAGGCGCTCGCGGAGGACTGGACGCAGGAGCGCTTCGAGGAAGCACTGGCCGCGCACGCGTCGAAGCGGGTGACGGCATGACCCCGTCCGGGCTCCTCACCGACCGCGTGGTGCTCGTCTCCGGCGGTACCCAGGGCGTGGGCGCGGGGGTGGCGCGGGCCGCCGTGCGGGAGGGGGCGACCGTCGCGGTCACCGGACGACGGTCGGAGCTCGGCGCGACGGTCGCCGCCGACATCGGCGCGTTCTTCGTCCGGACCGACGTGGCCGACGTCGAGCAGGCGCAGGCGTCGGTCGCGGCCGTGGTCGCCGAGTTCGGCCGCATCGACGCGCTGGTCAACTCGGCCGGCCTCACCGACCGCGGCACGCTGCTCGACACGACCCCGGACCTGTTCGACCGGCACATCGCGGTCAACCTCCGCGGGCCGTTCTTCCTCATGCAGGCCGCGGTCCGGGACATGCTGGGGCGCGGGGCCCCGGGGTCGATCGTCAACATCATCTCCTCGTCGGAGCTGGGTGGGCAGCCCTACCTCGCGCCGTACGTGGCGGCGAAGGCCGGACTCGCCGGCGTCACCCGCAACGCCGCGCACGCCCACCGCTTCGACCGCATCCGGATCAACGGCCTCGACATCGGGTGGACCGACACCGAGGGCGAGGACGCCACCCAGAAGGCCTTCCACGCCGCCGACGACACCTGGCTCGACCAGGCGGCGGCCAGGGTGCCGATGGGCAAGCTCGGGCAGGTCGACGAGATCGCGGACTTCGTGGTGTTCCTGCTGTCGGACCGCAGCGGGGTGGTCACCGGCTCCGTCATCGACTGGGACCAGAACGTCGTCGGAGGGTTGGACTGATGCGACTCGGACTCATCGGCCTGGGCCGGATCGGCGCCTTCCACGCGCAGACGCTGCACGATCTCGACCGCGTCGACTCGCTCGTCGTCACCGACGCCGACCCGGACGTGACGGCCGAGGTGGCCGCGCGGGTGTGCGCAGAGCCTGTGGACTCGCCGGAGAAGCTGCTCGCCGCCGGCGTCGACGGGGTGCTGATCGCGGCCGCCACCGCCGCCCACCCGACGCTGCTGCTCGCCGCCGTCGAGGCCGGCCTGCCGGTGTTCTGCGAGAAGCCGCTCGCGGCCGACATCGCCGACGCGGTGACCGTCGCCGCGAACGCCGCCGGCGCGCCGGTGCAGATCGGCTACCCCCGCCGCTTCGACGCGGCGTTCCTCGGCGCGCGGGAGGCCGTCGTCAGCGGGGAGCTGGGCGCCCTGCACACCGTCCGCTCCACGACGCTCGACCCGGTCCCACCGCCCGCCGCCTACATCGCCGGATCCGGCGGGCTGTTCCGCGACTGCTCCGTGCACGACTTCGACGCCGTCCGCTGGGTTACCGGGCGCGAGGTCGTGGAGGTCTACGCGGTCGGCGCCAACCGCGGCGAGGCGTTCTTCGCCGAGGTCGGCGACGTCGCCAGCGCGTCCGTCCTGCTCACCCTCGACGACGGCACGATCGGCGTGGTCTCCAACAGCCGCTACAACGCGCGGGGCTACGACGTGCGACTGGAGGTGCACGGATCGCTCGACAGCGTGGCCGCCGGCCTCGACGACGGCCTGCCGCTGCGCTCCACCCAGCCCGGCGTGACGTTCCCGGCCGGGCCACCGCACGGGTTCTTCATGGACCGGCTCGCCGCGGCGTTCCGGTCCGAGCTGGGCGCGTTCGTGGAGTTCGTGGCCGGGGAGCGGCCGTCGCCGTGCACCGTGGCGGACGCCCTGGAAGTGGCCTACATCGCGGAGGCGGCCACGCTGTCCCGGCTCGAGCACCGACCCGTCCGGATCGGGGAGGTGCGCGCCGAACCCTGAATTGTTATGGTTGATGCATAACAAGTCGGGAGGTTGTCATGATGCGCAGGGCCCTGCTGGGCGGCGTGCCCCACCTGGTCGCAGCCGCGCCCACCCTCACGGTGCTGATCGCGGAGCACGAGCGGCTGCCAGTGCGGATGGCGTCGCACTTCGCCGCCGACGGCACCGTCGACGGGTACGCGGGCCACGGCATCTTCGTCGGGCTGGCCGCCGGGCTCGGCGTCGGGCTGGCGGTGGTGTTCGCCCTGCTCGCAGCCCTGCCCGCCCGGTCGGGTGCCGTCTCACGCCAGGACGTGCCCCGGTTCGCGATCACGGTGTCGTGGGCGGTCGCGGCGTTCCTGGGCGTCATCCAGTACGCCGCGGTCGCGGTCAACCTCGACCACACGGACGGCGCCGGCGTCACCCTGCCGAGGTGGACGCTCCTGGCCGGTCTGGGCGTCGCCGTCGTGGCCGGGGGGATCGGGTGGCTGGTCGCTCCGCGCACACCCCTCACCGACCACGACCCGGCCCCCGTCACGCCCATCCCGATCAGCGACACCGAGCAGGTCAGCTGGACGCGCACCACCGCGGTGGTGTGGATCCCGGTCGTCGGCGCGGTGGCGCTGGCCGGAGGCCTCGCGCTCGCCGTCGTGGGGGCGCCCGGCGGGGCCGTCGCGCTGATCCTCATCGGGGTTCTGTTCCTGCTGAACGGCCGGGTGCGCGTCACCGCCGACCGCCGCGGCCTGACGGTGCTGGTGGGGCTGCTCGGGCTCCTCCGCGTCCGCATCCCCGCCGAGGACATCCTCTCCGCCACCTCCGCCGACGTCTCCCCCGCGTCGTTCGGAGGCTGGGGTTACCGGTTCGTGCCCGGCGGCAGCGGGGTGATCCTCCGGTCGGGGCCGGCACTGATCGTGACCCGCCGGTCCGGACGCCGGTTCACTGTCACCGTCGACGACGCCGAGACCGCGGCCGGGGTGCTCGGCGGGGTCACGGGGCGAGCGTGCTGATCCGGGTCGATCCCGCCCGGTCCGTCCCGCTCGCCGACCAGATCGCCGCCTGCGTCCGCCGCGGCATCGCCGACGGCAGCGTGAGCACCGGCGAGCGGCTCCCCGGGGCCCGCGACCTGGCCGCGTCGCTGGAGGTCAGCATCCACACCGTGCTCGCCGGCTACCAGCAGCTGCGCGACGAGGGGCTCATCGAGCTGCGCCGCGGCCGGGGCGCCACCGTGCGCGGCGGCTCCCCAGCGGGCCGCGCCGAGGTCATCGAGCTGGCCCGACGGCTCGTCGAGGCGGGGCGGCGGCTCGACCTGGACGATGACGAGCTGGTGGCGCTGCTCAAGGAGGCGGCTGCACGAGCCGCAGGCGGTGCGGTGCCACCCCGACCGTGACGCGCTGCCCACGCACCACGATCAGCCGGTCGGCCTCGCCGCCGTCGGAGAACACGACGAGCTGGTCCGAGGTCACGCTCAGCTCCAGGCGCTGGGCACCGTCCAGCCGGCCCGCCACGAGCGAGGCGCCCGTCGTCGGCGACGGCCAGGCCTCCCGGACGAACCAGCACAGCGCCGGCTCGCCGGGGGTCGGCAGCGGCGGGTGCTCGGCCGTCCGGGCGAGCGCCGCGCACCACCCGGTGGCGCCGGTCCCGGTGCCGACCACCACCCCCGAGCTGCTCTGCGGCTCGCCCCGGCCGTCGGGGGTGCGGAGCAGGTAGCGCGCCGACTGGTGGCCCCGGTCGCCCACGAAGATCTCGTTCAGCCCGCGCAGCCGCTGCCCGTCGTCGAGCTCCGCCACCACGGTCGCGCGCTCGTCGATCACGGCGGATCCCTCGACCACCGCGCGCAACGCCGCCCCCACCTCGTCCGGGCGGTGCCGGGCCAGCACCCCGGGCCCGGCCGGGTCGACCCCGATCACCGGCTGCGCGTCGAGGTACTTCGCCACGTTCGCCACCAGGCCGTCGCGGCCGACGGACACCACCACGTCGCCGTCGGCGAACGGGAACGCGGCCAGTTCGCAACGGTCGGCCCGCCCGGTGCGCCACCCGGCCGGCACCGCCGCCATCACCGCGTCGAGCGCGGCGGCCTGCGCGGCGTCCCGGGCGCGCAGGGCGTCGAGCTCGCCGGGGTCGCGGTCGCGCAGGAAGAACGCGACGGCGCCCGGGGTGCCGTGGCGGTCGAGGAGCTCGCGGTACGCGGTGGGCCGCGTGACCACGACGACGCGCGGCTCGAGCGCCCTCACCGGAGACCCCCCGCGAGTCGGGGTGTGCATGCGCGCGAGTCGGGCCCCGCGTGCGCGCGAGTCGGGCCTCCGGTGTGCGCGAGTCGGGGTCCCCGCGTGCGCGAGTCGGGGCCTCCGTGCGTCCGGGTCGGGGTGTCCGTGCGCGCCGCGGCGTCCGGGCGCGCGTTCGGTCCGATCCCCGGTTCGCCCGGATTCCCCGACTCGGACGCATCGAGACCCCGACTCGCGCGCATGCAGGGCCCGACTCGCGGGGTGGGGAGGGTCGGGGTGGTCATCGGGGGCCGGCCAGTTGCGTGACCAGCCCCGTCAGGACGTCCGGGGTGATCGTCAGCTGGCCGATCTCCGGGAGGTGGCCGGCCAGCTCACGGAGGGTGAGCGAGCCCAGGACCTCCGGCGGGAGGTCGCGCAGGGCGGCCAGCTTGGCCTCCTCCGCCGCGGCCTCGGCCAGGCCGACCACGCGGATGCGCTCGGCCTGGGCCGCCGAATGAGTGCGGACGCGGTCGGCCTCGGCCGTGGCCGCGAGCCCGGCGCGCTGCGCGTCCGCCTCCGCCGCCACCAGCGCCGCGGCCGCGTCCAGCTCGGCCTGACGCCGGGTGTTGGCTCCGCGCTGGTCGACCAGCTGCTCCTCGCGCCGGGCCAGCTCGATGCTGCTCTGCAGCTCGTTCTCGGCGATCGCCCGCTCGCGCTCGACGGCGTCGGCGCGGCGCTGGTACGTGGCCCGGTCGGCGCGGGCCTGGGCGGCCTCCCGCGTCGGGGTCTGCAACGAGCGTTCGAGGTCGGGATCGGCGCGCACCGCGAGCACCCGCACCCCGACGACGGCGACGCCCAGCTCGGCCAACCGCTCGTCACCATCGAGGCGTTCGGTGATGGCGCGCTGCACGGGATCCGGACCGGCGGCGAGCGCGGCCTCCAGCGTCGAGCCGGCGAGCAGCGCGAGCACCGGCTGCTGGGCGAGCTCGCCGAGCAGGGTGGCCAGCGAGTCGAGCGGGGTGCCGCGCCAGCGCCCGGTGCGCGGGTCGATCCCGAAGTCCAGACGACGGGCGGCCAGCCCCGGTTCGGCGACCCGGTGGGTGATGCCGACGGGCACGCTCAGCTCGGTGTGGTCGGCGGTGCGGGCGTGGCAGACGAGCGAGAGCTCGCGGTCGTCGAGCGGCACCTCCGAGAGCACGGCGGTGCGCGGGCGGAACCAGAACGCCAGCCCCACGCCCTCGCGGTCACCGTGCCGGATCCAGCTGGTGGGCCCGCTACGCAGGTGGTGCAGGAACGGGGCCCGGGTGATGTCGGCCATGATCGCCTCCTCGGCTATCGTCACCGTGACGATAAGCGCGTCAGCCGATTCTCGTCAATGTGACATGAAAGAGGTTCCGTGCGGGGCAACCTGTTCGCCGTGGCCGTCGATCTGGTGATCCTCACCGTGCGGGAGGGCGTGCTGTCCACGCTCCTCGTGCGACGCGGGGTGGCGCCGTTCCTCGGTGAGCTCGCGCTGCCCGGTGGGTTCGTGCTGCCCCACGAGGACCTGCTCGACTCCGCGGCGCGCGAGCTCGTCGAGGAGACGGGCCTGACGATCACCGGCCACCACCTGGAGCAGCTCGCCAGCTACGCGGCGCCGGACCGCGACCCGCGCGGGCGCGTGTTGTCGGTGGGCCACCTGGCACTGGTGCCCGACCTGCCCGAGCCGCAGGCCGGCTCCGACGCGGCGGCGAGCGCCTGGTACCCGGTGGCCGAGGTGGGCCACCTGGCGTTCGACCACGACCGCATCCTCGCCGCGGGTGTGGAGCGGGCGCGCGCGAAGCTGGAGTACACGACGCTCGCGGCCACCTTCTGCCCGCCGGAGTTCACCGTGTCGCAGCTGCGGGGGATCTACGAGGCGGTCTGGGGCACCGAGCTCGACCCCCGCAACTTCCAGCGCAAGGTGACCAACACCCCGGGCTTCCTGGTGCCGACGGCTCGGAAGGTCAGCACGGGCCGCGGCCGCCCCGCGCAGCTCTTCCGACGAGGCGAGGCGACGTCGCTCCACCCCCCGATGCTCCGCGACTGAGCCACCGACGGCCCCGCGGGTCGACCGTCTCGACCCGGCGAGTTCGCCGTTTCGCGCAGCGAGTTCGCCATCCCACCACCGCCCGATGGTCGCGATCATCCGCACGCTGCTGCCCTCCGCGGGGCGCGGGGGTACGAACGGCAAGGTGGCGGACTCGCCGCCAGGTCAGAAGCGGGGGTGTTCACCCTCGACGTGAACGCGTCCGCCGATCTCCTTCGGCGCCTCGCCGGTGCTGCGACGGACCTCACCCAACACCCACGCCGGCACGTGCCGGGCCGTGAGCACCGCCAGGGCGCGGTCGACGTCGTCGGCTGGCAGCACCGCCACCATCCCGACGCCCATGTTGAACGTCTTCTCCATCTCCGGGCGCTCGACGCGGCCGCGGGAGGCGATCAGCTTGAAGATCGGCGCGGGGGTCCAGGTGTTGCGCTCGACCACCGCCTCCAGCCCGTCGGGCAGGATCCGCTCGAGGTTGCGGGCCAGCCCGCCGCCCGTGATGTGGGCGAACGTGCGCACTCCGGTCTCGGCGGCCAGGGCCAGGCAGTCGCGCGCGTAGATCGTGGTGGGCACGAGCAGCTCCTCGCCGAGGGTGTGCTCCAGCTCCTCGACGTGCCCCTCCAGCGGCAGCCGCGCGATGTCGAGCAGCACGTGGCGGGCCAGCGAGTAGCCGTTGGAGTGCAACCCGGACGAGCCCATCGCGACCAGGACGTCGCCGGGGCGGACGAGGTCGGGGCGCAGCATCGCCTCGGCCTCGACGATGCCGACGCCGGTGGCCGAGATGTCGTAGCCGCCGTCCTCCATCATCCCGGGGTGCTCGGCGGTCTCGCCGCCCAGAAGGGCGCAGCCGGCGAGCTGGCAGCCCTCGGCGATGCCCTTCACCACCATCGCGACGTGCTCGGGCACCAGCTTGCCGACGGCGATGTAGTCCTGCAGGAACAGCGGCTCGGCCCCGCACACGACGAGGTCGTCGACGACCATGGCGACCAGGTCGAGCCCGATGGTGTCGTGCTTGTCCATGGCCTGGGCGATCGCGACCTTGGTGCCCACCCCGTCGGTGGACGCCGCGAGCACCGGCTCGGAGTACTTGCCGATCTTCAGCGCGAAAAGCCCGGCGAACCCGCCGATGCCCCCCATGACCTCCGGGCGGGAGGCCTTCTCGGCGAACGGCCGGAAGGCGTCGACGGCCCGCTCACCGGCCTCGATGTCCACTCCGGCTGAGGCGTAGCTGGCGCCCGCCCCCTCGGGACCCGCGGTCGTCGGCATCGTCGGTCTCGCTCCTAGCGGAAGGTGTCGGGGGGTCAGGGACGCGACAACGCGTCCGCAGCACCGTAACCGGCGGCGAGCGGACCGGCGTCGCCGGAGGCCGCACCGGACACGTCCGCGGCGATCAGGTCGGAGACGGGTTCGTCGAGCTTCTCCAGCAGGTGCTTGCCGAGCCGCGCCTCCTCCGGCAGCGGGATCGGGTACTCGCCGTCGAAACAGGCCGAGCACAGGCGCGACTTCGGCTGCTCGCTCGCGGCGATGAGCCCTTCGAGCGAGACGTACCCGAGCGTGTCGGAGCCGATGGAGCGGCGCACGCCCTCGTTGTCGACGCCGCCGGCCACCAGCTCGGCGCGGGTGGCGAAGTCGATGCCGTAGAAGCACGGCCACTTCACGGGCGGCGACGCGATGCGCACGTGCACCTCGAGCGCGCCGGCCTCGCGGAGCATCCGCACCAGTGCGCGCTGGGTGTTGCCGCGGACGATCGAGTCGTCGACCACGACGAGCCGCTTGCCGCGGATGACGTCGCGCAACGGGTTGAGCTTGAGCCGGATGCCGAGCTGACGGATGGTCTGGCTCGGCTGGATGAACGTGCGGCCCACGTACTGGTTCTTCACCAGGCCCTGGCCGTAGGGGATGCCGGAGCCCTGCGCGTAACCGATGGCGGCGGGCGTGCCCGACTCCGGCACGGGGATCACCAGGTCGGCCTCGACGGGGTGCTCCGCGGCCAGCCGGCGGCCGATCTCGACGCGCGCGGCGTGCACCGAGCGTCCGGAGATGGTGGTGTCGGGGCGGGCCAGGTAGACGTACTCGAAGACGCAGCCCTTGGGCTCGGGCGCGGCGAACCGGGAGCTGCGCAGCCCGTCGGCGTCGATGGCGAGCAGCTCACCGGGCTCCACCTCGCGGACCATGGACGCGCCGACGATGTCGAGCGCCGCGGTCTCGCTGGCGACGACCCAGCCCCGCTCGAGGCGACCGAGCACCAGCGGGCGGACGCCGTGCGGGTCGCGGGCGGCGTAGAGGGTGTTCTCGTCCGCGAAGACCAGGGAGAACGCGCCGCGCACGCGCGGGAGCAGCCGCATCGCGGCCTCCTCGACGCCGATGTCGGCGGCGGTGGAGGCGAGCAGCTCGGTGACGAGGTCGGAGTCGGTGCTCGACGACATGCGCTCCCGGCCGGTGACCTCGCTGGGGTGCACGAGCGCGGCGACCTCGTCGCGCAGCTCGGCGGTGTTGACGAGGTTGCCGTTGTGGCCCAGCGCGATGCCGCTGCCGGTGGCCGTGGTGCGGAACGTGGGCTGCGCGTTCTCCCAGGTGACCGACCCGGTGGTGGAGTAGCGGCAGTGCCCGACGGCGATGTGGCCCTTCAGCGAGGACAGGATCTGCTCGTCGAAGACCTGGCTGACGAGCCCGAGGTCCTTGAACACCACCATCCGACGACCGTCGGACACGGCGATGCCGGCGGCCTCCTGCCCGCGGTGCTGCAGGGCGTAGAGGCCGTAGTAGGTGAGGTTGGCGACGTCCTCGCCGGGGGCCCAGACCCCGAAGACACCGCATTCCTCGCGAGGTCCGGGATCTTCGTCGATTTCAGAGGCGGGCTGGCTGTTCCGAGTGGAACTCGGGCGCACGACAGACTCCTAGAATCGCGAGGGGACTCAGCGGCCGATGCTACGCCGCCACAGCTCGGGAACCCACTCTCCGGGACCGGCGTCACCGAACCAGCGACCCTGACCCGTGTCACAGCCCATCGCGCCGAGCCGCTCGGCCTGCTCGGGCGTCTCCACCCACTCGGCCGTGACCTCCAGGCCCAGCGCGTGCGCCATGTCGATCAGCGCCCGCACGATCGCCGCGTCGACGGTGTCCATCTCCGGCTTGCGCAGGCCGTCGATGAACGATCCGTCGATCTTCAGCGCGTGCACCGGCAGCCGGCGCAGCCACGACAGGCTGGAGTAACCGGTGCCGAAGTCGTCGAGGGCGAGCCGGACGCCGGCGTCACGCAGGGCCCCGAGCGCGTCCATGATCGAGGCCTCGTCGCCGAGGACGGCCTGCTCGGTGATCTCCAGCTGCAGCTTCGCCGGCGGCAGGCCCGTGGCTTCGAGCACCGACGTGACCTCGCGCAGCCAGCCCGGCTCGGCCAGCTGCACCGGCGAGACGTTGACGCTCACGTACGGCGCGTCGGGCCCCAGGTCGCGCCACCACTGCGCGGCCCGTTCGCACGCCGTCTCGAGCACCCAGCGACCCAGCGGCACGATCGCCCCGCTGAACTCGGCCAGCTCGATGAACCGGCCGGGCCCGATCAGCCCCTGCTCCGGGTGCTGCCAGCGCACCAGCGCCTCGACGCCACCGAGCGTGCCGTCGGCGAGCTGCACGAGCGGCTGGTAGTCGAGCCGGAACTCGTTGCGGCCGATGCCGCCGCGCAGGCCGCGCAGCAGCGCGAACCGGGCGGCCTCGCCGGCGTCGCGGTGGTGGTCGAACACCACCCGGCGCCCGCCGCCCATGGCCTTCGCCCAGGACCGGGCGACGTCGGCGGCCCGCAACATCTCCGTGGGGCACGAGCGCGCCGTGGGGCCCTCCGCGACCCCGATGCTGACGGTGACCGCGACGGCGTGGCCGGCGATCACGAACGGCGTGGCCAGCGCGGCCTGGAGCCGGTCGGCGAAGCGGCAGACGTCGGCCACGTTCTCGGGATCGGCCACCAGCACGGTGAACTCGTCGCTGCCGGTGCGCGCCATGAGCTGGTCGCCCGCCGCGAGCTGCAGCCGGCCGACGACGCCGAGCAGCAGCCGGTCGCCGACCGCGTCGCCGAGCGCGTCGTTGACGGCCTGGAACCCGTCGAGGTCGAGCGCGCAGATCCCGACGCGGTCGGCGCCGCCCGGGCCGAAGGCCCGGTGCAGCCACTGGTCGACCAGCGCGGGGCCGGGCAGCCGGGTGAGCTGGTCGCGGGTGGACGCGTGCTGCAGCCGGGTGAGCAGGCGCTGCCGGTCCGAGATGTCGTCGATGAACGTCACCAGGTGCGACGGGGTGCCGTCCGGGTTCAGCACGAGCGACCCGGTCAGCTGGGCCCAGACGACGTCCGAGTCGGTGCGCACCAGCCGGACCTCGGTGCGTTGCATCGGCGGCTCGGCGCGGACGATGCGCACGAAGCGCTCGATGAGGTCGGTCAGGTCGTCGGGGTGGACGAAGTCGGAGAACGTGGGCAGCTCGGCCGGGAGCTCGTCGAGTCCGAGCAGGTGCAGCAGCGTCGGGTTCAGGTCGATGAGCCGGCCGTCGAGGCCCACCAGCGCGATGCCGACGGCCCCCTGCTCGAAGACCGTGCGGTAGTGGGGGTCGGACGCCGGGGCCCGCGGCGTGTCGGGCATGGCCGCCAGCGGGGGGCGCCGCGGCGGGCCCGTCAGTGCCCCCGCGAAGCCGGTGGCGAACTCGTCGAGCACGGCGGCCAGCCGGTGACTCTCCGTGACGTCGCCCACACCCAGCGTCGACCCGGCGGTGCGCAGCAGCTGGAGGCTGGCGGCCAGGAGATCCTCGGGCGCCGGACCCGCCGCCATCCCCGAGGCCACGAGCGCGGCCCCGATCGGCCGCGCCGCGACGGGCCGGAACGGCTCGGCGTGCAGGACGGACACCAGCTGGCGCAGCAGCAGGACCAGCCGGCCCGCCACCGTCTCGTCGTCCGGATCGGCCGTGAGCTCACCCCAGCGGGCGGCCAGCACGGCCAGCGGTTCGCCGGGCGGGCCGGCCTGCCCCGGGAACAGCCGATGCTTCGAGATGTCAACAGGCTCGGGAAGGCTGCGGGGAGCAACCACACCGCCACCTCCCGTAGCCCGTTTCGGTCAAGGCGCGCCCTGATCGGACCAAGTTTCCGCTCAGGGCGCCGATTACGCCACCATTCTGCGGCAGCGTTCACCCCCGAGGAACGTGCGGCAACCCGTTCGTCTCACCCCAGGGGCAGCAGGCGGGCCACCTCACCCGTTCGGGTACCCGACGCGCTCAGCCGCCCGGTGCGCAGTGCCTCGGTCCAGTCGAGCCGTCCGGTGACGAGCGCCAGCCAGGTGCGCGGGTCGGCCTCGACGACGTTCGGTGGGGTGCCGCGGCCGTGGGCGGGGCCGCTCACACACTGCACCGCGCCGTAAGGCGGCACGCGGACCTCGACGCTGCGGCCTGGGGCGATGGCGGTCAGCGCGGCCAGGCTCTGCTTGACCGCGGCGCGCTGGACGGACCGCTCCGGCGGGGGTCCGCCGTCGATCCAGGCGAGCACCGCACCCGTCTCCGTGCCGTCCGGTTCTGCCGTCACGCCGCGACCGTAACCCGCACCGGTCGGCCTATCCGTGCGGACAGGTGCCGGCATCAGCCGAAGAGCGCCGGCAGCGTGCCCTCCCAGGCGGTGCGCAGCTCGTCGAGCGCCAGCGACGGAACGCCCGCGACGTCCAGGTCCGTGCCCCCGGTGGTGCCGATGGCCCGGGCCGGGACCCCGGCTCCCCCCGCCGCGGCGAGGAGGTCGTCGACGCGGTCCGGGGCGGTGGTGACGAGCACGCGGCCAGCGGACTCCGAGAACAGCGCGACGAACGGGTCGAGCGTCGGCAGCAGCGTGACGGTGGCGCCCCGGCCACCGACCAGGCACGCCTCCACCAGCGCCTGGGCGAGCCCGCCGTCGGAGAGGTCGTGGGTGCCACTGGCCAGGCCGTTCGCGGCCACGGCCGCGAGGAGACCGGCGAGCCGCTGCTCGCCCGCCAGGTCCACCGCGGGCGGCCGGCCGCCGAGGTGGCCGTGCACCACGTGGGCCCACTCGCTGCCCCCCAGCTCGTCGCGGGTGTCGCCGAGCAGCACCACCGCGTCGCCGTCGCGGGTGAAGCCGGACCGGACGCGCTTGGCGACGTCGTCGATCACGCCGAGGACGCCGACCACCGGGGTGGGCAGGATCGGGCGGTCGCCGGTCTGGTTGTAGAAGCTGACGTTGCCACCGGTGACGGGGATGCCGAGCGTGGCGCAGCCGTCGGCCAGACCACGCACGGCCTGCTGGAACTGCCACATCACGTGGGGGTCCTCGGGCGAGCCGAAGTTGAGGCAGTTGGTGACGGCCACCGGCTTCGCACCCGAGGTCGCGACGTTGCGGTAGGCCTCGGCCAGCGCGAGCTGGACCCCGGCGTACGGGTCGAGTGCCACGAACCGGGCGTTGCAGTCGGTGGAGACGGCGACCCCGCGGCCGGTCTCCTCGTCGACGCGCACCATGCCGGCGTCCGCGGGCTGCGCGGACGTGGTGTTGCCGCGGACGTAGCGGTCGTACTGGTCGGTGACCCACGCCTTGCTGCACAGGTTGGGGCTGGCCACCATGCGCAGGATCTCCTCGCGCAGCTCGCTGGGCGCGGCCGGGCGCGGCAGGTGGTCGGGCACGTCGGCGACCAGGTCGTCCTGGCGCTCGGAGCGCTGCACCGGACGCCGGTAGACCGGCCCGTCGTGGGCGACGGTGCGCGGCGGCACGTCCACCACCGTCTCGCCGCGCCAGCTGATCACGAGGTGGTCGCCGTCGGTGACCTCACCGATGACCGAGGCGAGGATCTCCCACTTGGCGCAGACGGCCATGAACGCCTCGACGTTCTCCGGAGCCACCACCGCGCACATGCGCTCCTGCGACTCGCTGGAGAGGATCTCCGCCGCCGTCATGCCCGTGGCCCGCTGCGGCACGGCGTCGAGGTCGATGCGCATGCCGCCGTCACCGGCGCTGGCCAGCTCGGACGTGGCGCACGACAGGCCGGCCCCGCCGAGGTCCTGGATGCCGACGACGATCCCGGAGTGGATCAGCTCGAGGCAGCACTCGATGAGCACCTTCTCGGTGAACGGGTCGCCCACCTGCACGGCCGGGAGCTTCTTGTGGCCGCCCCCGCCCGCGTCCCCCGCGAAGGTCTCGGACGCCAGCACGGACACGCCGCCGATGCCGTCCAGCCCGGTGCGGGCGCCGAACAGGATGATCTGGTTGCCCGTTCCGGACGCGAACGCCAGGTGCAGGTCCTCCACGCGCATCGCGCCGACGCACATGGCGTTGAGCAGCGGGTTGCCGGCGTAGGTCGGGTCGAACACGAGCTCGCCGCCGATGTTGGGCAGGCCCAGCGAGTTGCCGTAGCCCCCCACACCCGCGACCACGCCGGGCAGCACCCGCGCCGTGTCGGGGGCGTCGGCGGGGCCGAAGCGCAGCGGGTCGGCGACGGCGATCGGGCGGGCGCCCATGGCCATGATGTCGCGGACGATGCCGCCCACGCCCGTGGCCGCGCCCTGATAGGGCTCCACGTAGGACGGGTGGTTGTGCGACTCGACCTTGAACGTGACGGCCCAGCCACCCCCGATGTCGACGACGCCGGCGTTCTCGCCGATGCCCGCGAGCATCGTCGAGCGCATCTCGGGCGTGGTGGTCTCGCCGAAGTAGCCCAGGTGCACCTTGGACGACTTGTAGGAGCAGTGCTCGCTCCACATCACCGAGTACATCGCCAGCTCGGCGTCGGTGGGGCGGCGGCCGAGGATCTCCCGGATGCGCGCGTACTCGTCGTCCTTGAGGCCCAGCTCGCGGTAGGGCTGCGGCTGGTCGGGGGTAGCGGTGGCGTTCTCGACGGTGTCGGCGCGAACTTCGGTCGTCACGACCGCTCAGCCTACGTACCGCACTGGTCGCTCCCCTGCACCGGCCGCCCCGGACCGCTCCGGGGAGCGGCCCCCACCCCGACCTCCGGTGACAGTCTGTCCCATTAGAAGACACATAAGGTAGTTTGCTCGCGCATACGGACCAGTCCGGTCCGCCGAATGCGTCGAGGTGGGCTGTGCGGATCGTCGTGACCGGTGGGGCGGGCTTCCTCGGATCCCATCTCTGTGACGCCCTCGTCGCGCGGGGGGACACGGTCGTCTGCATCGACGACCTCTCGTCGGGGTGCCCGGACAACATCGGGCACCACCTCGACCACCCCCGGTTCACGTTCCAGCACGCGGACGTCAGCCTGGCGTGCGACGTCGAGGGCCGGGTCGACGCCGTCGCCCACCTGGCCAGCCCGGCGTCCCCCGTCGACTACCAGCTCCGGCCGCTGGACACGCTGGCGGTCGGCAGCCGTGGCACCGAGCACTGCCTGCAGCTCGCCCGGCGTCACGACGCCCGCTTCCTGCTGGCCTCCACCAGCGAGGTCTACGGCGATCCCCAGGTGCACCCGCAGACCGAGGCCTACTGGGGCAACGTCAACCCGATCGGTCCCCGCAGCGTCTACGACGAGGCGAAGCGGTTCGCCGAGGCACTGACGGCGGCCTACCGACGGACCTGCGGGGTGGACACCGGGATCGTCCGGATCTTCAACACCTACGGACCGCGCATGCGCCCCCAGGACGGCCGGGTCGTGTCGTCGTTCGTCGCCCAGGCGCTGCGCGGCGAGCCGCTGACGATCTTCGGAGACGGCAGCCAGACCCGCAGCTTCTGCTACGTCGACGACCTGGTGCGCGGACTCGTCGCCATGCTCGACGCCCCCGAGCCGGGACCGGTCAACCTCGGCAACCCCGAGGAGCGGACGGTCGCCGAGCTGGCCGGGCTCGTCCTGGCGATGACGGGCTCGGCCTCGCCGGTGGTGCACCTGCCGCTGCCCGTGGAGGACCCCACCCGGCGCCGACCCGTGATCGAGCTGGCCCGTGACCGCCTCGGCTGGGCGCCGCAGGTCACCACGGAGCAGGGGCTGGCCCGGACGATCGCCTGGTTCGCCACGCGCAGCGGCCCGCCCGCCGGGTCCGCGGCACCGGCGGCCCTGGCCGCACCCGGTGCCTGACGGGTCGCGCACCCGAACGGATCCGGGGCGTCACCGCGCCCTGCCCACGCGGGGTGCGCCGGACACGCACATCGTCCGGATCTCCCGCGGGGGCGTGCGGGCTCTCACTCCCGAGGGACCGGTCTTCGGCCGGTCCGGCCGGATCGGCCGGCGCCGGCGCGCGGACCTGCTCGTGCCGGTCCTCCCCCGGCGCGACCGGATGGCCGTGGCGGTGCTGTCGGTGGGCTGGCTGGTCAGCCTGGTCGTGTTCTGGACCTGGTGGCTGCAGCCGGACCACCGCACCACCTGGGTGGGTCTCGCCATCAACAGCGCGGTGCTCGTCTACCTCACCTGCCTGCCCGCCTACTTCCTGCTGACCGCGAACCGGCTGCGCCGGGTGGACCCGACCGTCGCGGTCCCCGCCGTGCGGACGGCCTTCGTCGTGACCAAGGCGCCGTCGGAGCCGTGGACGCTGGCCCGCCGGACGCTCCGCGCGATGCTGGCGCAGCGGTTCCCGCACCCCTACGACGTCTGGCTGTGCGACGAGGACCCCTCGGCCGAGACCGCCCGCTGGTGCCACGACCACGGCGTGCGGCTCTCGACCCGGCGCGGCGTGGCGGCCTACCACCGGCCGACCTGGCCGCGGCGCACCCGCTGCAAGGAGGGCAACCTCGCCCACTTCTACGACCACTGGGGCTACCGCGACTACGACGTGGTCGCCCAGCTCGACTGCGACCACGTGCCGGCCCCGACCTACCTCGCGGAGATGGTGCGTCCCTTCGCCGACCCCGCCGTCGGGTACGTCGCCGCGCCCAGCGTCTGCGACGCCGAAGGCACCGGGTCGTGGTCCGCGCGCGGCCGCCTGCACCGGGAGGCCGCGTTCCACGGCGCCATCCAGGCCGGCCACTCCGCGGGCCTCGCTCCGGTCTGCATCGGCTCCCACTACGCGGTGCGGACCGCGGCGCTGGCCGGGATCGGCGGGATCGGCCCGGAGCTGGCCGAGGACTTCTCCACGTCGTTCCTGCTCAACTCGGCGGGCTGGCAGGGCGTGTTCGCCCTCGACGCCGACGCCCGCGGCGACGGCCCGCTGACGCTGGCGGCGATGGTCACGCAGGAGTTCCAGTGGTCGCGCAGCCTCACCACGCTGCTGATCGGCCTGGTCCCCCACCACCTCCCGCGGCTGCCCTGGGCGTTGCGGCTGCGCTTCTTCTACGCGCTGGTCTTCTACTTCCTGCTGGTCGTGACGACCGCGGCCGGGCTGCTGCTACCGCCGGTGGCGGCCGTGACCGGCCTGCGCTGGGTGCAGGTGGACTACCTGGAGTTCCTGGCCCACTGGTGGCTGCTCACCGCGTGGCTGCTCGCCGTGCTGCTGGTGCTGCGCCGCCGGGGCCTGCTGCGGCCCCGCAAAGCCCCCGTCCTGAGCTGGGAGAACTGGTTGTACTCGCTGGTCCGCTGGCCCTGGGTCGCGTGGGGGGTGCTCGCCGCGGTCCGCCAGCGGTTCCGCCCCGCCCCGATCACGTTCCGCGTCACCCCCAAGGCCCGCTCCGGCCTGGAGCCGCTGCCCACCCGGCTGGTGTTGCCCTACCTCGTGATCGCGGTCGGGCTCGCCGTCGCGGCGTTCACCGGTGAGGTCCGCACGGGCGCGGTCGGCTACGTCGGGCTGTGCATCCTGGGCGCGGCCGCCTACGGCACCGTCGTCACGGCGGTGTCGGTGCTGCACGGCGTCGAGGCGGCCCGGGCGGCCGGCGTCGGGCCGTGGCGCGGCATCCGGACGACGGCCGCCGTGCCGGTCCTGCTCGGGGTGGCCGCGCTCGGTCTCACCGCGGTGCCCGCGGCGCTGTTCCCGCTCTACGTCCAGATCGTGGTGACCGGATGAGCGCCCCGACCGTGCTGGTCACCGGCGGCGCCGGCTTCATCGGCTCGCACACCTGCGTCGAGCTGCTGGAGCACGGGTACGAGGTGGTGGTCGTCGACGACCACTCCACCAGCTCACCCGGGGCGCTGGCCGCCGTCCGCGACCTCGCCGGCCGCGACCTCGCCGCCCACCGGGCCGACCTGCGCGACGCCGCCGCGCTGGACCGGGTGTTCACCCGGCACCGGATCGACGCGGTGATCCACTTCGCGGCGCGCAAGGCCGTCGGCGAGTCCACGCTGATCCCGCTGGACTACTACGACATCAACGTCGGCGGCACCGTCGCGCTGCTGCGGGCGATGGTCGCCCACGACGTGCGGCGGCTGGTGTTCTCCTCGTCGTGCTCGATCTACGGCGACGGCGGCGGGCGCCCCCTCACCGAGGCCGACCCGGCGCGGCCCACCAACCCCTACGCCCGGTCGAAGTGGATGTGCGAGCAGATCATCGCCGACGCGGTCCGGCGGCATCCGGAGCTGTCGGCGACCGCGCTGCGCTACTTCAACCCGGCGGGCGCGCACCCGAGCGGGCGCCTCGGCGAGGACCCGCGCGGGCCGCTCAACAACGTCGTCCCGTTCCTCATGCAGATCGCGATCGGGCGCCGGGACCGGCTCCGGGTCTTCGGCGGCGACTGGCCCACCCCCGACGGCACCGCCGTGCGCGACTACGTGCACGTCGTGGAGATCGCGGAGGGGCACCGGCTCGCCCTGGACCAGCCGCCGTCGGGACCGGGACTGCGTGTGCTCAACCTGGGCACCGGCGTCGGTACGTCGGTGCTGGAGCTGGTCACGGCCTTCGGCGCCGCGTGCGGGCGGGACATCCCCTACGACGTCGTCGGCCGCCGCGCGGGGGATGTCGCCGAGCTCGTGGCCGACCCCGGCCGGGTCGCCGCGGAGTGGGGCTGGAAGGCCGGCCGCGACGTCGCCGCCATGTGCCGCGACGCCTGGCGGTTCCAGCGGCTCCACCCGGACGGCTACCCGGACTGAGCCCGCTGCACGGCCCCCACGTCCGGCGAGCCGGTGCGGACCGGCGCCCCGGTGCGGTCGAGCAGGGTGACGCCCGGCGTGAGCAGGTCGGCGAGGGGCAGTCCCGCCCCGAGCAGCGGCGAACCCGGGGACGGGAGGAAGCCCACCGCGGGATCGTCGACCGCGGTCGCCGCGAGGCCGGTCAGCGGTCCGGGGAGCCCCGGGTCCCCGGTCAGCCCGGTGCGCCGCCCGGCGGACGTCTCCTGACCGGTGGCCGCGCGCCACGCGCGCAGGGACGGCTCCGCCTCCGGACCCCAGACGACCGTCGGCGCTCCCGCGGAGCCGACGTAGGCGTTCCCGTCGAGGCGCACCGCCGACCGGGCGTAGGGCGTCACCGCCACCACGACGGGCCCCGCCTGCCGGCTGACCAGCAGGTTGTTGCGGACGTCGAGGTCGGAGACCCCGGGACCGAGCCGCAGCGCCGACGACGGGTCGCTGCGCTGCGGCGCCATGACCACCGTGTTCTGGTAGATCCGGGTGGCGCTCACCCGCCCCAGCACGGTGATCCCGCCGTAGACGCTCCACCGTCGCGCGTCCCCGCTGGAGACGTTGAACCGCACGACACTGCCGGTGTGGGCGTCGTTCTGCTGGCCGGTGTAGACCAGGTAGCCCGGACCGTGGTTGTCGTAGGACAGGTTGTACTGGAGCACCGAGTCCGAGTTGTTCTGGTCGAGGCCGAACCCGCCGCCGTCGGCCAGCCTCGCCGTCCGGTTCCGGTAGGACAGGCAGTGCTCGATCACCACGCCGGTCGAGTCGTAGGTCCAGATGCCGACCGGGCCCTCGCCCGACCCGCCCGACCCGCCGTTGTCGTGCGCGACGGACCGGGTCACGGTCGCGGTGCGGACGCTGCCGAGGACGATCCCGCTGCCGGTGTTGCGTCGGGTGTTCGCGGGGTCGCCGTGGTTGCCGTAGGCGGTGACCCGCGAGATCACCACGTCCTCGTGCGCGTAGCGGGGCGCGGTGGCGTCGAACGCGGGCCCGTACACCGTGAGCCCCGCGTCCCGGTTGTCGTGCAGGACGGCGTCGTCGACCCGGACGTCGCGGAACCCCGTCCCCGCCCGCGCGCTGCCGACCTCGATGCCGTTGCCGAACCCGTGCGCCTCGACCCGCTGCACGACCACGTGGTCGAACACCCGGTCGTCCGGCGAGTCGGTGAAGACCCGCACGCCCGCCGAGCCGGGCACGGGTTCCGGACCCGCGCCGGCCAGCACCAGGTCGCTGATCTCGACGCCGCCGGTGTCGGTGACGACGACGGCACCGTCGCCCGGCGCGTCGATCTCGGCCCGGCCGTCGCCGTAGGAGCCCACGACGACCGGGTCGGCCGCGTTCCCCGCGTCGAGCCGGTCCAGCAGCAGCCGCCCGGTGAACCGCGCGCCGCCCAGCAGCAGCACCCGGTCACCCGGGACCAGGACGGCCTCGGACGCCCGCTCGAGCGATCGCCACGGGGACCCGGCCGACGTGCCTCTCGCGGTGTCGTCGCCCGCGGGGCTCACGTAGAAGGTGCGCTGTCCCGGCGGTGCTCCGACCAGGCTGCAGGCCACCAGGAGCGCGGCCATCGGCACGGCCACGGCGGCGCGGGTGCCGGATGCGACCACCCGGGGACGAACCGACCCCTTCACCGGGCCAGCCTAGGGGCGCTCCGCCCGTCCATCGCGGGTGTCGCCCCGCGCCGCGAGCCGCGGTAACCGATCAGGTGACAGCGGCTCAGCTCCCCGAGGGCAGCTGCACGACGCTCACGAAGAAGTGGTCGATCTGCTTGATGGCCTCGATGAAGCTCTCGAAGTCCACCGGCTTGGTGACGTAGGCGTTGGCGTGCAGCTGGTAGCTGCGCAGCACGTCCTCCTCCGCCTGCGACGTGGTGAGCACGACCACCGGGATGTGGGCCAGCTGCGGGTCGGCCTTGACCTCCTCCAGCACCTCGCGGCCGTCGCGGCGGGGCAGGTTGAGGTCGAGCAGGATCAGGTCCGGGCGCGGCGCGTCGGCGTAGGGCTCCTCGTTGCGGAGGTAGGCCAGGGCCGCGGCGCCGTCGGTGACCACGTCGAGCCGGTTGTGCAGGTACTCGTCGAACGCCTCGCGGGTCATGAGCACGTCGCCCGGGTCGTCCTCCACCAGCAGCACGTTGACGATGCGCGGCGTGGGCTCGGTCATCACTTCTCCTCGGGGGCGGGAAGGGGGGTGGTGGGCAGGGTGAACCGGACGACCGTGCCCGGCCCGCCCGTGGTGTCGAGGCCGATCGCGCCACCGTGGAACTCGACGATCTTCTTGGCCAGCGACAGGCCGATGCCGGTGCCGGGGTAGAGGTCCCGGCCGTGCAGCCGCTGGAAGATCACGAAGACCTTGTCGGCGTACTCGGGTTCGATGCCGATACCGTTGTCGGCCACGGCGATCTCCCAGCCCTCGTCGACGGTCCGTGCGGACACCGTGACCTCCGGGGCCACGCCGTCGCGGTGGAACTTCAGGCCGTTGCCGAGCAGGTTGACGAGCAGCTGGCGCAGCAGCGTGGCGTCGCCGGTGACGGTGGGCAGCACGCCGACCGTGACGGTGCCACCGGTGTCCACGCGGACCTGGTCCAGCTGCGCCGCCGCGGCCGCGGCCACCTCGCCGAGATCCACCGGCGTGAACGCCTCGGTGGTGCGGCCGACCCGGGAGAACGCGAGCAGGTCGTTGATCAGACGCTGCATGCGCGACGCGCCGTCCACCGCGAACTCGATGTACTGGTCCGCGCGCTCGTCGAGCTGTCCGCCGTAGCGGCGCTGCAGCAGCTGGCAAAAGCTCGACACCTTGCGCAGCGGTTCCTGCAGGTCGTGGCTGGCGACGTAGGCGAACTGCTCGAGGTCGCGGTTGGAGCGCTCCAGGTCGCGGGTCTGGCGGTCGAGCCTGCGGTTGACCTCCTGGGCCTCGTCGAGGTCGTGGAGGATGTGCAGCCGCATGGCGTCGACGTCCTCACCCAGCTCGAAGATCTCGCGCGGGCCCGCGCCGTGCACGGGCCGCTGGACCCCGCCGGACACGACGTCGCGCACCTGGGCGGCCAGGTCCGACACCGGCCGCAGCACCGCCCGGCGCAGCCCGACCGCGGCGGCCGCCAGGAAGGCGATCATCACCACCGCGATCGCGATGCCCGTAACGGTGACGTAGGCCGCGGCCGCGTTGAGGCGGTCGCGGTCGGCGAGCCGCTGCACGTCGATGTCGGCGGTCAACGTCCCGGTCGCGGCCCGCACACCGTCGAAGAGCGTGCGGCCCTCGACGGCATCCGGCCGGACCCCGGCGAACGTCGGGTTGGCGTAGGCGTCGCGCCAGCGGGTGGCGGCCTGCTCCACGGCGTCGATGTCCCGGCCGACGTGGTCGAAGCCGCCGGTGGCCGCGTAAGCGCGCAGCGCGGCCACCTGGGTCCGCTCGTCGGCGACGCCGGAGGTGTAGGGGTCCATGAACTCCGGGCGTCCGGTCAGCCCGAAACCGCGCACACCGGTCTCCTGGTCGACCACCGCCCGGGAGAGCTGCTGCGCCGCGATCACCGCGGGGCCCGCGACGTCGAGCAGCGCGGCCCGCGCCGCCGTCAGACGGGCCAGCGCCAGGCCGCCGAGCACGATCGTGGTGATGGCGAGGACCGCCGCCACCGCGGCCACCAGCGTGAAGATCCGGGAGAGCGGCCAGCGGCGCGCGCCCTCGTCGGACCGGCGTGCGGTGAGCACCCGGCGGGCCCGGGTCAGCTCGACGGTCATCCGGCACCCGCTTCCGAGAGCACCAGTATCGCGACGTCGTCGGTGAGCGGGCCGCCGTTGAACCGCACGGCGTGGTCGACCAGCCGGGCGGGCAGGTCGTCGAGGTCGGTGTCGCGTTCCTGGTGCAGCAGCGCGATCAGGCCCTCCGGCCAGAGCAGCTCGCCCGGCGTCGGGCCGCGCCCCTCCACCAGGCCGTCGGTGTAGAGCAGCAGCGACCAGCCCGGTTCCAGCGGGACGCGCAGGGCGTCCCAGCAGGCGTCGGAACGGATGCCCAGCGGCAGCCCGACCGTCGGCGCGATCGCCACCGGTCCGGGCTGCAGGGCCACGGGGGGCGGGTGCCCGGCCAGCCGGACCAGCGCGCCGTCCCCCGGGGCGAACGCCACCGTGCAGACGGTGGCGAACAGGGTGCGCTCGTGACGCTCGCTCTCCAGCACCTGCTGCAGCTTCGGCAGCACCTGCGGCTCGGCGACGCCCGCGAGCACCAGCGCCCGCCACGACACGCGCAGCAGGGCTCCGAGCGCGGCCTCGTCGGGGCCGTGCCCGCAGACGTCGCCGATGATCGCGTGCACCGTGCCGTCGGGGCCGAGAACGGCGTCGAAGAAGTCGCCACCGAGCAGCGAGCGCCGCCGTCCGGACCGGTAGTACTGGCGTGACCGCACCCCGCTGCCCGCGAGCAGCGGCGACGGCAGCAACCCGCGCTCCAGGCGCACGGACTCCGCGGCGGCGAGCTCCTCCTCCCGCAGCCGCAGCATGCTGGTCTCGGCGCGGCGGCGCTCCACGGCGTAGCGCAGCGCGCGGATCAGCACCTCGCCGTCGACCTTGCCCTTGACCAGGTAGTCCTGGGCACCGGCGGCGACGGCGGCCATGCCCAGGTGCTCGTCGTCGAGCCCGGTGAGGACGCACACCGCCGCGTGGTCGTCGGCCCGCAGCACCGCGTGCAGGCTCGCGAGTCCCGCGGTGCCGGGCATGTTCAGGTCCAGCAGCACGCAGTCGCACCCGGCCAGCTGCTCCAGCGCCGACCCCACCGTCGTGGCCACGGTGACGGCGAGCTCCGGGTCGACCTCGGCGAGCAGCTCCGTGACGAGGAACGCGTCGCCGGGATCGTCCTCGACGAGCAGCACGCGCCGGGCGGCCCCGCTGCTGATCACGTGGTTGCGCTGGCCCGCAGCACGGAGGTGAACAGTGCGAGCCCGTCCACCGAGGGACCGGTCAGCGTGTCGACGGCGTGCTCGGGGTGCGGCATGAGGCCCACCACGCGCCCGTCGGCGGAGCTGATGCCGGCGATGTCGGCCAGGGCCCCGTTGGGGTTGCCGCCGACGTAGCGGAAGACGACCCGCCCGGTGTCCTCCAGCTCGGCGAGGGTGGCGGCGTCGGCGACGTAGCGGCCCTCGGCGTTCTTGACCGGGACCAGGATCTCGCTGCCCGCCTCGATGTCGCCGGTCCAGGCGGTGTCGCTGGTCTCGACGCGCAGTCGCTGGTCACGGCACACGAAGTGCAGGCCGGCGTTGCGCACGAGGGCGCCGGGCAGCAGGCCCGCCTCGCACAGGATCTGGAAGCCGTTGCAGATGCCCAGCACCGGCATGCCGCGCCCGGCCGCGGCCACGACCTCGGTCATGATCGGGGCGATGCTGGCGATGGCGCCGGCGCGCAGGTAGTCGCCGTAGGAGAAGCCGCCGGGCACGACCACCGCGTCGACGCCCTCGAGGTCGCGGTCGGCGTGCCACAGCGCCACCGACTCGGCCCCGGCGTAGCGGACGGCCCGGGCCGCATCGACGTCGTCGAGGGTGCCGGGGAAGGTGATGACGCCGATCCTCATGGGGTACGACTCACCACCCAGTCCTCGATCACCGGGTTCGCGAGCAGCTCACCGGCGATGCGGTGCAGCGTCGCGTCGTCCAGCGCGTCGTCGACCTCGAGCTCGAAGTGCTTGCCCTGCCGCACGTCGGCCACCCCGGCCACGCCCATCCGCTGAAGCGCCCCCGCCACCGCCTGACCCTGGGGGTCGAGGATCTCGGGCTTGGGCATCACGTCCACCACCACTCTGGCCACGGGCGAGAGCCTACGTTCAGTCCAGGAACGCTGTCAGCGCGGGCAGCAGGAGCTCGGCCCGGCGTGTCGCCTGCATGTGCGTGGTGCCGGGCAGCACGAGCAGCTGCGAGCCCGGGATCAGCCGCTTCATCAGCGCCGCGTGCTCGAGCACGGTGAAGTCGTTGTCGCCCTGGACGATCAGCGTCGGCGCAGTGATGCCGGCGAGCTGCTCGTCGGTCCAGCCGGTCCAGCCCTCCACCGTCGTCATCGTGCGACCGGGCAGGGCGTCGAACCGGTCCGGGTGCGGGGAGAGCCGGGCGTAGGCCTGCGCCATGTCGGCGAAGTCCTGCGCCGTCGGCATGATCGGCGAGGTGGCGTAGGTGCCGGGGTCGGCCAGGTCGGGGTGCGCGCCGTCGGGTCGGACGCTCGCCGAGATCGGCACGGCCGAGAGCAGCCGGTCGCCGTGGTGCACCGCGAGCTCCAGCGTCGTGCCGCCACCCATGCTGTGGCCCAGGACGTGCGCGCGGTCGATGCCGAGGTGGTCGAGCAGTCCGACGACGTCGCCCGCCAGGGCCGCGTAGGTCATGTCGCGGTCGATGTCGGCGGTACGGCCGTGGGCCTGGAACTCGACGCCGATCACCCGGTGCTTCTTCGCCAGCCTCGGGATGAGACCGGCGAAGCTGAGGTCGATGGTCATCACGCCGCCGTGCAGCAGCACCAGTGGCGTGCCCTCGTCGCCGTGCACCTCGTAGTACATGTGGAGGCCGTTCACGTCCGCGTATCCGTTGGTCGTCATGCCACTACGACCCGGGGCCCCCGGCCGATTCATCGGTGCGCGGATAACGGTGTTCCCGCACTGATTTCCGCTCACGAGTCGTTCGGCGGACGATGGGCTGGTGAACGTCACCCACTACGGCCACGCCTGCGTGCTGCTGGACACCGGCGCCGCCCGGCTCCTGATCGACCCCGGCGCCTTCTCCACCGACTTCGAGACCCTCACCGGACTGGACGCCGTGCTGGTCACCCACCAGCACTTCGACCACCTGGAGATCGACAAGCTCCAGATCCTGCTGCGCGCCAATCCCGACGCCCGGCTGATCGTCGACGCCGGCACCGCGGAGCAGCTCTCGGCGTTCGAGCACGAGGTGGTCTCGCCCGGCTCGTCGTTCGAGGTGGCAGGCGCGCATGTCGACGTCCTCGGCGGGCAGCACGCCGTGATCCACCCGGACATCCCGGTGATCGTCAACAACTCCTACCTCGTGGACGGGTCGGTGCTGCACCCCGGCGACGCGTTCACGCCGCCGGAAGCGCCGATCGACGTGCTCCTGCTCCCGACCGGCGCCCCGTGGCTGAAGCTGGCCGACGCGGTCGACTACCTGCGCGACGTGGCCCCGCGCACGGCGGTCCCCATCCACGAGGCGGTGCTGGCCATGCCGCAGATGCACTACGGCATGTTCGAGAACCTCAAGCCCGAGGGCACGACGGTCCGGGTGCTGGACCGCGGCGAGGCCACCGCCGTCTGAGGACGGCGCCCAGCCCCGGGCGATGGCCGACCTCGTCGACGCAGCCCCGACCGCGCTGCCCTGATTCTCCTGGTGCGACACACCGATCCGCCGCTCACCACCGTCCGTCAGGACGCGTCCGTCGAGGGCCGCCTGGCCGCCGCCGCGCAGGTGGAGACCATCGCCCGGCGGCGCGCCGGGACGAAGCCGGAGATCACCCAGGTCGTGCTGCCCACCGCACTGGTGGTGCGCGACAGCACGGCTACGCCGCCCGCACCGCCGCCGCCTGCCGGTAGGTGAGCGGCTCCGCACCCAGCCCCAGCGCGGTGTCGACGGCGGCGAGCACCGCGTCACGACGGGGGGTGCGCTTGAGGTCCTTCGAGCGCACGTTGATCCGGACGAGCCCGCCGCGCCGGGCGGTGCGAACCACCTCGGTCTCCAGCACCCGGCAGCGCCACGACTCGGCGGCCTTCTGGTCATCGGCCACCGACCGGCGCTCCCCCGAGACCCGGAAACCCAGCACGCGGGACCGCTCGAACGATCCCTCGCCGAGGCGCCGCACGCCGTTCTCGTCGGCCAGCATCGCGAAGCCCTGCTCGGTGAGCGCCTCGGCGGTGCCCTCCGAGGCGAGCCAGCGCGGCGGGACGAACAGGTCGGTGCGCAGGCCGATCGCGGTGAGCACGCGGCGGGCCGCGGTCAGGCGCAGGCCGGCCTCGTGCCGGGGCAGCGAGGCGAACTCGGCCCGCCGGGCGAGCTTCCGCACGGCGGTCGGGTCGGGGGCGTGGTCGTAGCCGTGCAGCACGATCGCGTCACCGGCCTCCCGGCGCTCCAGCATCCATCGCACGAGCGGCGAACCCGGCTCCAGCGCGCCGGCCGTGCCGCGCGGACGCAGCAGCTGCGACGCCGCGACACCCCTCGCGTCCAGCTCGGCGGTGAAGGCGGCACTGCGGCGCAGCGACTCCGGGGAGTCGGCGGAGAGTCCGGAGAGCGAGACGATCAGTCGGGCGGCCACGGTGGGAATGAACTCACACGGACGTGAACGCCCAGCCGCGTCCGGTGATCCGTTCGTAGACCTCCACATAGCGGGCACGGGTGACGTCGACGACCTCGGCGGGCACATCGGGCCCGGGCGCGGTGCGGTCCCAGTCCAGCGTGGCGGACCAGTCACGCACGTACTGCTTGTCGAACGAGAACTGCGGGCCACCCGGCCGCCACCGGTCGGCGGGCCAGAAGCGCGACGAGTCGGGGGTGAGCACCTCGTCGCCCAGCACGATCGTGCCCTCGGTGTCGAGGCCGAACTCCAGCTTGGTGTCGGCCACGATGATCCCGTTCGCGGCCGCGGTCTCGGCGCCGCGGGTGTAGACGGCGAGGGTGAGCTCCTTCAGCCGCTGCGCCCGATCGGCGCCGATCAGCGCCACCACCTCGTCGAACGTCATGAACTCGTCGTGCTCGCCGACCGCCGCCTTCGTGGTGGGCGTGAAGATCGGCTCCGGCAGCTTCGAGCCCTCGACGAGCCCCGGCGGCAGCGCGACGCCCGACACGGTGCCGTGGCACTCGTACTCCTTGAGCCCCAGCCCGGCGAGGTACCCGCGCGCGATGCACTCGACGGGCAGCATCTCCAGCTTCTTCACCCGCACGGCCCGGCCGGCGAACTCGGCGGGCACGTCGGTGGCGGAGAGGACGTGGTGCGGCACGATGTCGGCGAGCTGGTCGAACCACCACAGCGACAGCTGCGTGAGCACCGCGCCCTTGTCCGGCACCGGCGTCGGCAGCACGACGTCGTAGATCGAGAGGCGGTCGGAGGCGACGAGGACCAGGTCACCCCGGTCGGAGTAGACGTCGCGGACCTTGCCCGAGTGCAGCAGCTTCACAGGATGGCTCCGGGGGTGTAGGCGGCGGCGTCGGGGTGGGCGTCGACGATCTCCTGGACGCGGGCGACCACGGTCGCGACCTGGGACGTCGCGGCACCGGTGAAGCGCAGCGGGTCGGCGAGCAACCCGTCGAGCAGGCCCGTGGGCAGGCCGAGGCGCCCGTCGCCGGCGAGGCGGGCGATCAGGTCGTTCTCGACCTGGCCCTTCTCCCGCATGGCCAGCGCGACGCCGACGGCGTGTTCCTTGATCACCTCGTGGGCGGTCTCCCGGCCGACGCCCGCGCGGACCGCGGCCATCAGCACGGCCGTCGTCGCGAGGAAGGGGAGGTAGCGGTCGAGCTCGCGCGCGATCACGGCCGGGTAGGCGCCGAACTCGTCGAGCACGGTGAGCGTGGTCTCGAACAGCCCGTCGAGGGCGAAGAACGCGTCGGGCAGCGCCACCCGACGGACGACCGAGTCGGAGACGTCGCCCTCGTTCCACTGCGACCCGGCCAGCTCGCCGGCCATCCCGGCGTAGCCGCGCAGCAGCACCATCATCCCGTTGATGCGCTCGGTGGACCGCGAGTTCATCTTGTGCGGCATCGCCGACGACCCGACCTGGCCCGGTTGGAAACCCTCGGTGGCGAGCTCGATGCCGGCCATCAGCCGGATGGTGGTGGCGAGCGACGACGGCCCTGCGGCGAGCTGCACCAGCGCGGAGAGCACGTCGAAGTCGAGCGAGCGGGGGTAGACCTGGCCGACGCTGGTCAGGCTCGCCTCGAAGCCGAGATGCGTGGCGACGCGGTTCTCGAGCGCGTCGAGACGAGCGGCGTCCCCGTCGAGCAGGTCGAGCATGTCCTGCGACGTGCCCATCGGGCCCTTGATGCCGCGGAGCGGGTAGCGGGCCGAGAGCTCCTCCAGCCGCGCGAACGCGACGAGGAGCTCGTCGGCGGCGGAGGCGAACCGCTTGCCCAGCGTGGTGGCCTGGGCGGCGACGTTGTGGCTGCGGCCGGCCATCGTCAGCTCGGCGTGCTCGGCCGCCCGGCGGGCCAGCCGGGCGAGGATCGCGACGGCCCGGTCGCGCACGTGCTCCAGCGAGAGCCGGATCTGCAGCTGCTCGACGTTCTCCGTCAGGTCGCGGCTGGTCATGCCCTTGTGGATGTGCTCGTGCCCGGCCAGGGCGCAGAACTCCTCGATGCGGGCCTTCACGTCGTGGCGCGTGACGCGCTCGCGGGCGGCGATGGAGGCGAGGTCGACGTTCTCGACGACGGCCTCGTAGTCCTCGACGACGCCGTCGGGCACGTCGATGCCGAGGTCGCGCTGGGCGCGGAGCACCGCGATCCACAGCCGGCGCTCCAGCACGATCTTGTACTCGGGCGACCAGAGCCTCACCAGCTCCGGGCTCGCGTAGCGGGCGGCCAGCACGTTGGGGATCACGTGCAGCAATGCTAGGCGCTCCGCGCCCGTGCGCGGAAATCAGTGCCAGGGCACCGATATCCGCTCACGAGTCGTCGCTCAGAGGTGACGGAGCAGGACCTCCCGGGCCGCGGCGCGGGGGTCGGGATCGGCCTCGATCAGGGCGCTGATCACGGCGCCGTCCACGAGCGAGACGAGATCGCGCAGGGCCACCTCGTCGTGCGGGTGGCCGGCGCGGGTGAGGATGTCGGCGAGCAGGGCGTCCAGCTCCCCGCGCAGCTCGCGCATCAGCGGCGCGAGGTAGGGCCGGCGCCCGGCGCCGACGAGTCGCTCGTAGCGCAGGAGCACCGCGTCGAGCCCGCCGCCGCGGGACTCGGGGCCGAGCAGGAGGTCGAGCACCAGCTCGGCGGCATCCCCCCTCAGCTCGCGCCCCTCCGCCAGCTCGTCGCGGCTCGTGCGCTCGACGGCGGCGAGCACCAGCTCGTCGAGCGACTCGAAGTAGTAGGTGGTGGACGCCAGCGGCAGTCCGGCCTTCTCCGCGACGGCCCGGTGGCGCACGGCGTCGAAGCCGCCGGAGCGCAGCAGCGCGGCGGCCGCCGTGATCAGCTCGTGTCGCCGCCGCTCGCCCTTGGGAGTGCCCACGGGCCCCAGTGTCCTCGCTGATCGTTCCGCCACGGGGTCGGCGGTGGTTCGATCGACGACCGCCCCCGTCTCGGAACGATCTAGAGGCGGGGGGCGAGGTACGCCACGACCGACGGCAACCGGTCGGCGAAGGGACCCGGTCCACCCGTCGCTCCGGTCGGCCCCTCCGCCTCGGAGGAGGCGATCACGGTGCCTCCCGATGCCGTCGGTGCCATGGGGGCACCCCCGAACGTCGGAGGTGCCTGATCGGGCGGCGAGTAGAAGACGCTGAGCACCCCGGACACACCCCGGTCGGTGACCTCGACGGCCACGCCGCGGCCTCCGCCGGCCCGGCACTCCGTGCTGACCGCCGCGGCGGGCGCGCCGATGATCTCGGGCAGGACCTGCTCGACGACCGCCCGCAGCTGCGGATCCTGCTTGTCGACGCACTCGGCGCCCGACGGGCCCAGCGGCACCCCCCCTGCCCCGGCCGCGTCCGACCTGCCGACCGGGGGGCTGCTGATCTCCGGAGCCGCCGCGGGCGCGCTCGCCGCGCTGGTCAGCGTGCCCTGGTCCCGAACGGTCGCCACCACCACGCCGGTGCCCGCCATCGCGACGGCCGCCGCCGCCACGCTCGAGAGCGCCACCCGCCGGCGCCTCGTGATCCGCTGCGAGGCCCGGGTGACGTCGAGGTAGTCGAATCCGGCCTCGGGTACTGCGGAGGCGGCGTCCCTGAACAGCGACGTCAACTCGTCGTCGTTCATGCCACTCCCTCCGCCAGATCGTCCAACGCGTCACCCAGCGCCAGCCGCAGGGCCGCCAGCCCGTGCGAGGTCTGGCTCTTCACCGTGCCCTCCGAACACCCCAGCGCCGCCGCGGTGCCGGCGATGTCGAGGCCCTCGAGGTAGCGCAGCACCAGCACCGCCCGTTGCCGGGGCGGCACCGACCGCAGCCCGTCCACCAGCACGTGCCGGGTGGCGACGCCCTCGGACGCGGCCCCGACCACCGCGGCGTCGATCGGCTCGGCCGTGAACCGCTCCCGCCGCCACGGCCGCCGCGACTCGTCCACCACCGCACGGGCCAGCGTGCGGCGCATCCACGCGTCGCGGGCACCGGGCTCACGGATCCGGCCCCAGTGCCGGTGCAGCGCGACGAACGAGGCCTGGGCGTGGTCGTCGGCGCGGTGCCAGTCGCCGCACAGCAGGTAGGCCGTGCGACGGACGGCGTCACGGCGCGCGCGGAAGTACTCCGCGAACTCCTGCTCCGAGGCGTCGTCCACCTGTCCCCTCCCCTTCGCACGCAAAAGACGGACGAACCACCCGACACGGTTGCACCCCCGCCCGAGGTTCACTCGAACGGCGTCAGCGCCGTGACCGTTCCGTAACCCTGACGCGACCGGTCCGACTCCTGCTGGTTGAATAAGAGGTCGTGCGACCCACATCACGAGCACGTCGAGCGGCGGCCGATCCGGCCAGGTCCGCGCGGGGCCCGATCGACCTCCGCTCCGACACCGTCACCCGCCCCACCAAGCAGATGCGCACCGCGATGGCGGAGGCCGAGGTCGGCGACGACGTCCTCGACCGGGATCCCACCATGCGTGCACTGGAGGAACGGGTCGCGGGGCTGCTCGGTGCCGCCGACGCGCTGTGGACGCCCAGCGGGTCGATGGCCAACCTCATCGCGCTGATGAGCCACCTGCGCCGGGGCGACACGTTCCTCGCGCCCGTCGGGTCGCACGTTCTCGACGCGGAGCTCGGCACGGCGGCCTGGCTGGCGGGCGGCATGCCGAGGCCGCTGGAGCACGATGCCGGGCCGGGCAAGGTCTCCCCCGACGCCGTACGCCGCGCCGCCGGCTCGAGCGGCCCGTACTACACACTGCGCGCCACCCTGTTGTGTCTGGAGAACACCCACAACGCCGCGGGCGGCACCGTCACCGCCCCCGACGAGCATGCCGCGGTCATGGCGGCCGCCCGGCGCGCGAAGCTGAGGGTCCACCTCGACGGTGCCCGGCTCTGGCACGCGGCGGTGGCCCAGGGCGTGCCGCCGGCCGCGCTCACCGTCGGGGCCGACACCGTGCAGGTCTGCCTGAGCAAGGGCCTCGGGGCACCCGTGGGGTCGGTCGTCGCCGGGTCCACGGAGTTCGTCGAGGAGGCCCGGCGGCTGCGGAAGATGCTCGGCGGCGGCGTCCGGCAGGGCGGCGTGCTGGCCGCGGCCGGGCTCGTCGCGCTCGACCGCATCGACCGGCTCGCCGAGGACCATGCCCGCGCCACCACGCTGGCCACCGGCCTGCAGGAGCGCGGCTGGCGGGCCGCCACCCCGCAGACCAACATCGTGCTGATCGCCGTCGCCGATCTCGAGGGCACGCTGCGCCGGTTCGAGGAGTCCGGGGTGCGGGCGTCGGCGATGTCGGGGCAGGTCAGGCTCATGACGCACGCCGACGTCGGCGACGCCGACATCGCGACGGCGCTGGACCGGATCGGCCCCATCGAGCCGCCGCCGCGCAGCAACGGCGGCCCGGCCCCGCGGCCGGTCAGGACGAGCGGTCGCGCTCCGGCAGGTCAGGCCGGGCAGTGATCGTCCGATGAGCAGGATCGGCGCGGCCACGAGCAGTCCGAGCACGGTCACCAGCACCATGTCGGTACGCAGGGATGCGATCAGGAAAGCCATCGCCAGCACGCCTCGAGCACCGCGACGGTCACCTGGATGACAGCCAGAGCCGCGTTCCTGCTGTCGGTCGCCGGAACGCGGCTCTGCTGTTCATCGGCGCTCCCCGCGCCGCCCCGTAGGGTCTACCTGGCCGCCGCGCCGGCCTCGTCGCCACGCGGATCCAGTGCTGTGTGCCGTGCGGTCCCGGGTCGGCAACCCCGCCATCACCGCGATCATCGCGTCACCGCGGGCGACGATCGCCGGTTACGGGATGATCCGCAGCGCCCTGGCCCGGACGACGGCCTCGAACCGGGTGTGTGCACCGAGCTTCCGCATCGCGCCGCGCAGGTAGGCCTTGGCCGTCTCCGGTTTGATGGACAGCCTGGTCGCCGCCTCCTGGTTCGTGCAGCCCAGAGCGATCTGTGCGACGACATCGACCTCCCGCGGCGACAGCCGGACGCCGGCGAGGGAGGCCTCCACCGTTCCTCCGCCGACGTGCGCGAGGCGGTTCGAGACGTCGCAGATCCGCTGGGACAGCCCCGCGTCGGAGATCAGCTGGGCGACGGCGCGGAGTTCGGCGTGCAGCGACCGGATCTCCTCGAGGCCGGCGATGTCGTGCACGTGCTCCGGCGCGGCGGTGGCGATGGTCTCGGCGTCCCGCATGCGGCGGCGGACCTCGTCCTGGACGGTGAGCTCCATGCTCAGACGCCGGCCCGCGCCGAGGATGGCGGACTTGCTGCGATCACCGAGCGCGTTGCAGTCGCGGGTGGCGACGTAGATCAACCCGACGACCCGGTCCCGGACCATGACGGGGGCGGCGGCGATCGAGGCCAGGCCCTCCGAAAGGACCCACGGATCGTACTCGTGGGTGATGGTGTCGGCGGTGCGATAGTCGTTGACCGCGGCCGGCCGATTCTCCGCGATGACGCGGCCCCCGAGACCGGACCCGGCCCGGACCTCGAGGTTGTGCAGGTTCTTCGTCCGGGTGCCCCAGAACTCGCTGAGCACGGCGGTCAGGCCGTTCTCCACGAAGGCCCCGAAGGCGACGGGCAGGCCGGAGCCGGCCTGCATCGACCGCAGCGTTGCGCGCAGCGCCCCCCGTGCGTCGAGGTCTGCCTGCGCCACTGGCTGGCCCATCGGAACCATCCTTGGTTCTGGGAGCGTCGCGGTTCCGCCGTCGTTGGAGGACGCGAGTGGTGCTGAGGTGGACGGCTGACAGCCCGTCCGGCAGGAACACCCGGAGGTGAACGGCTGGCCGGTCGTCGGGTGTCAGTGGATCGACATGGAGGTGACGCGCCGGCCCCGGGAGGAGAAGGCCCGGGACCGGCGCGTCGGTGATGGGGTCCGCCTTACCCCTGCGGACCGTTCTTCACGAGCCCTCCGACCGGACCCTCGACGTACCGCGGGTCGGCGGGCGGGAACTCCGACTCGACGCCGTTGGCACCGTCGGGCCGGTTGTCGCCGTTGAGGGCGTCCATGAGCTGGAAGTTCCCGTTGTCGGCCGTCCCCAGGATCGCGCTGAGACCCTGAGTGGGGCTCTGGGTCGCGGGACCGTCGGGGGCCGCCCCGTTGTCCTCGGAGGCCTGGGCGATACCTGTTCCGACCACCGACACGGCGATCGCCGCGGTCGCCAGTGCGGCCAGGGTGTAGCGCTTTGCGTTGTTCATGTGCTTCGTCCTCGTCTGTACGGGAAGTTCGGATGCGCGAGCCGGCCCCCGTCTCCCGCGAACGGGCGACGGGGGCCAACCGGGTCACATGTTCTGGGCGCCGTCCTTGATGGCTTCGCGGATGCGGTTGTAGGTCCCGCAGCGGCACATGTTGCGGATCTCCTCGATGGCGGAGTCATCCACCTCGCGGCCCTCGGCCTGGCACTGCCGGACCTTCGCCACCGCGGCCATGATCTGGCCCGGCTGGCAGTAGCCGCACTGGCCGACGTCGTACTTGAGCCAGGCGTCCTGCATCGGGTGCAGGCCGTCGCCCTCGACGGTGTCGGCGAGGCCTTCGATCGTGGTGATCTCGTCCTCGGGCTTGATGTCCTTGACCTGCACCGAGCAGGGGTTGAACGCCTTGCCGTTGTAGTGACTCGTGCAGGCCTTGCACACGTTGATCCCACAACCGTACTTCGGACCGGTCACCCCGAGCAGGTCCCGGATCACCCAGAGCAGGCGGACATCGTCGTCGGTGTCGACCGTGACGGTCTTGCCGTTGAGCTTGAAAGTCTGGTCAGGCATGTCTGGACTCCTCAGTACAAGAACTCGAGGCTGTTGGTGGGCGACGGCGGGATCGGCGGGATCGTCGGGTACGGCTCGAACGGCAGCGGGTCCTTGTGCAGGAGCGGGGTGTACGTCGGCTCCTGTCCGGTCGCGCGCCGCCAGCCGTTCACGGTCGCCGACATTGCGGCGGCCACCCCGGCCTCACCGGCGCCGGCCGGCTCGGGGGACTCCGAGTCCTCGAGGACGATGATGTTGATCTCCGGCGGGGTGTTCCACTGCCGGGTGTAGTAGTAGTTGTCCCAGCTCGCCTCGAGGAAGTGCCCGTTGTCGAAGTGCAGGCCGGCGGTCAGGGCGTTGGCGATGCCGTCGTTGATCCCACCCATCATCTGTGCCTTGTATCCGTTCGGGTTGATCAGGAGCCCGGGGTCGACGACGAAGGTGAGCTTGGTCACGCGCGGACCGGTCTTGCCCTTGACGATCGGCCGGTTCACCGTCTCCGGCCGGGCGTCGAGCTCCACGATGCAGGCCATGACGGCCTTGTACTCCTGGTGGAAGCCGATGCCCTGAGCGGTGCCGGGCTCCATCGACTTGCCCCAGTCGGCCTCCTTGGCCACCCGCTCGAGGACCCGCCTCGCGCGCTCGGTCTTGATGAACTCCGTCCGGAACTTCATCGGGTCCTTCTTCAACCGCTCCGCGATCTTGTCGATCATCACCTCACGGGCGGTGCACGTGTCCGGGCCGTAGACGTTGCGGGTCGAGCCGGTGTTGAAGCCCATGTTGACTTCGTTCATGAACCGGGTGTTCACGCCGAAGTTGTAGGGCGTGAGCACCGAGATCTCCCAGAAGGTCTCCGACACCCCCAGGTTCCCGCCCGGCGCCTTGATCAGCTGCGACGTGAGCACGTCGGTCAGCCCCTCGTCGACCTCCATCCCGACGCCGGTGTAGCGGAGCTCGAAGCTCGCCACCGCGTCGTCGGTGAGCACGGCGCGCACCCGTGTGGTGCACAGCGGCTTGACCCGGCCCTGACGGCAGTCGTTGGCACGGTCCCACATCAGCTTGACCGGCTTGCCGAAGGCCTTCGCGGCCTCGGCTGCCTCCTGGATGGAGTCGTTGAACAGCCGGCGGCCGAACGAGCCACCACCAGGGATGACGTGGAAGTCGACCGCGTTCTGCGGGATGCCGAGCTTCTGGGCGGCGATCTTCTGGCCGGAGATCGGGCTTTTCGCAGGGGCCCAGACCTCGGCCTTGCCGTTCTTGAAGGAGACGATCGCGCAGTTCGTCTCCAGCGCGGAACCGTTGCGGCTGTAGTGGACGAAGTCCTGCTCGATGGTCTTGCCGGGTACCGCGGGCACGGCCAGCGGCAGCTCGGCGGCGCGCAGCTGCTTCACGACGTCGGCGTCGCTCTTGCCGGCGAGGGTGCCCGCGTTCCAGTTCACCTGCAGGGCGTTCACGGCGTCGATGCACTGTCCGAACGTCCGCGCCCGGACCGCCCAGCCGTTGCCGATCCGCGCCACGCCCTCGACGCCGGGCATGTTCCGGACCTCGTCGATGTTCGACGGATCGCCCTTCTTCGGGAACCCATTCAGGTCGGGCGCCCGGCAGATCATCGTCGGCAGCGCGTCCGGGATCTGCAGATCCATCGCGAACTTCTTCTGGCCGGTGACGATGGCGTACTGGTCGTCCTTGTTCCGCGGCTTGCCGATGACCTTGAACTGCTCGCGCGGCTTCAGGACCACGTCGACTGCCTTGGTGACGGGGCTGGCCGCCAGCGTGGTCAGGTCGCCGAAGCCGATCGCCTTGCCGGTCGTGTCGACGACGGTCTGGCCCGCGACCGTGAGCGTGCGCTTGTCCTGGCCCAGTTGCTGCGCGGCCGCTTCGAGCAGCGCGCCCTTGGCGATCGCGGCCGCGACCCGGACCGGGGTGTAGAGGGAGTATGTCGAGCTGGAACCGCCGGTGAGCTGATTGAACAACAGCTCCGGACGGGCGTCCGCCAGCGTGACCTTGACGTTCGCCGGGTCGCAGCCGATCTCCTCGGCGATGATCATCGCGAAGGAGGTCTGGATGCCCTGGCCGTTGTCCGAGCGCGGCAGCGCGAACGACACGGTGCCGTCCTTGTTGACCTCGACCTTGAGAAGGGCGTTGGTCGGGCGGCAGGCGTCGCGGTAGGAGTCCACGAACTCGTAGTACTCAGGGGTCTGCGGCGGGGACGGCAGTGCGGCGGCGTTGGCCACGGAGGCCCAGGGCGAGCTTTCCGGCCAGACCGTCTCACGGGCCATCTCCGCGGCGACGACGAGCGTCGGCGCGGCGATCAGATAGCCGAGGAAACGCCGGCGGTTGACCGGGCTGCGGCCGGTGCCGGACTTCTCGACCGGGTCGAGTTGCGTGGTGGTGCCTGCGCGATGAGCGGGCATCGTTGTCCTCTCCTGTACGGATCCCGGCCGGGCGCGAGGGGGAGCGAACCCAAATTCGGGACTTCTCGAAGCCCGTAACGATGTCCGCTCGGGAGCGATACGGATATCGGTGGGAAAGAACGTCGCCATAGGGCACCGACCCCAAACCACTCATGGGCTTCGACCTGCGGTTCTAAGGCGAGCCTTATCAGCAAATGCTGGGCTGTCGCAGGCTATCGTCCGCATCTGCGGAAGTGAAGGTTGATGTCCGCTGATGCCCGTTACCCCCTTCCGGGGGTGGGCTCGACGCGCAGCCTTCGCCCGCACCGAAGGCCCACAGCCTGGCGAGCAGCGGGCCGGAGCACCCGTGGGTCCCGGGCCGGAGACGAGCGTATCGCCCGACGCGAAGGCCGTCCGGCTGCCGCGCGGACGTGCCACGCGCGGCCCCCGCCGGACTCAGGAAGATCACCCCACTGCCGACCTCGGCGTCGGTGGCCCGGCCGTACGTCAAGCCGACCCGGACACAGCTCAGCCCTTCATCACGTGAATCTTGCGGGTTCGGTGGGACGGGCGGCGCGTGGGCCGGTCCGCACTGACGACCGCCCCACCGAGGCCGCGGGCACCGGGCACCGGGCACCGGGCACCGGAAGGATGACCGGATAACCGCGGGGAGGGACGGCCCGATCACCTGGCGTTTCGCGTCGTGTAGCTGCCGTGGGTGGGGGTGAAGACCGTGGGTGCCGGGTGGGTGGATGCCCGGGTAGCTGGGTGGGATTCGACGGCCGCCGCCCGGGCCCCGGTCAACGCGCGAACCTCCATCTCGGCGAACCGGCGGTCCGCGTCCGACTCGGGGCGGCCGAGGAACGTACCGATCACACCGAGCAGGAACGAGGCGGGGATGGACACCAGGCCCGGATTGGCCAGCGGGAACCACGCGAAGTCGACACCGGGCAGCATCGCGGTCGGCGTTCCGGACACGGCCGGCGAGAAGATGACCAGGACCGACGCGATGGCCATCCCGCCGTACATGCTCCACACCGCACCGGTCGTGTTGAACCGACGCCAGAACAAGCTGAACAGCAGCGACGCCATGTTCGTCGACGCGGCCACGGCGAACGCCAACGTGACCAGCACGGCGACGTTCTGGCCGTTGGCCAGGATGCCGCCGCCGGTGGCGACCACTCCGACGACGACCGCCGTGCGCCGCGCCACGCGGATCTCGGCGACCGGCTCGGCGTTCCCACGTTTGACGACATTCGCGTACAGATCATGGGCGACGGACGCCGATGCGACGATGGTCAGCCCGGACACCACGGCCAGGATGGTGGCGAACGCGACCGCCGCAACGATTCCCAGGAGGAGCTCCCCGCCGAGGTTGAACGCCAGCAACAGCGCCGCGGAGTTCGACGAACCGGGTGCGGCCAGAATGGCCTGCGGGCCGACGAACGCGGTGGCCCCGTAGCCGATCACCAGCACCATCAGGAAGAAGACACCGATCAGCCCGATCGCCCACGCCACCGAACGACGCGCCTGCTGCGCGTCGGGCACCGTGTAGAAGCGCATCAACACATGCGGCAGACTCGCCGGGCCGAGCACAGCGGCCAGCGACAGCGAGATGAAGTCGAGCTTCGACAGGGCGGTGCGACCGTAGAGCAGACCCGGGGCGAGCAGTCCGGCACCCGCCTTGGGGTCGTTCTGCACAGCCCTGCCGAGCAGTGCCGAGATGTTGAACCCGAAGCGCCCCGTGACCCACGACGCCAGCACCAGGCCGACGACCATCAACAGGTTGGCCTTGAGGATCTGCACCCACGTCGTGCCCTTCATGCCGCCGACCAGCACGTAGACGAGCATGATCAGACCTACCGCGGCGATCACGGCGGCCTGACCGAGCCGGTTGCTGTTGGGGATCCCGAGCAGGAGCGCGATCAACCCACCCGCACCGGAGATCTGCGCGATCAGGTAGATCACCGAGATCAGCAGGGTCGAGGCGGCGGCCGCGGAGCGCATCGGGCGCTGCCGCAGTCGGTAGCTCAGAACATCGCCCATCGTGTAGCGGCCGGTGTTGCGCAGCCACTCCGCGACCAGCAGCAACGCGACGAGCCATCCCACGAACGCACCGATCGCGTAGAGCAGGCCGTCGTAGCCGTACACGGCGACCGCGCCCGCGATCCCCAGGAACGCCGCCGCGGACAGGTAGTCACCGGCCAGCGCCGTGCCGTTCTGGGCCCCGGTGAAGGCACTGCCACCTGTGTAGTAGTCCGCACCCGATCTGCTGCCGTGCCCGGACCGGTACACCACGACAAGGGTCGCCAGTGCGAACACCGCGAACACCGCGATGTTGACCGCAGGACTTCCGACGACCGGCGCCTCGGCGAGCTGGATTGTCATCGTCATACCTCCGCGGCCCGGATGAGGCCCGGACACCCACTGTCGCTCGCATCAACGATCCGCCGCGCAGAAGGTCACTGCGACACCTTCTCCCGACAGGCCGGCACGGGTCCGGAAGCCCACCAGATCACCCTTCAGGGTCGTGACCTGGTGGGGCATCCCCTCGTTTCCTGGTCAATCGCGCAAGTGGTCGAGGGAGATGGCACCGTGCTACGAAAAATGCTACTGACGGCGGCGGGTGCGGCCGTTGTGGCGGTGGCCGCGGCGGTGCCCGCCTTCGCGGGCGGCACCAACGGGGTCCCGCCCCTGGCGACCCCGCCCGAGCACGTCGTGCAGGTCCCGGTCTCCTTCACGGTGCACAACACCAACCAGACCCCGGTGCCGTGCGCCGCCGACGGCCGGACCTACACCGTGCGCGGGCACATCGTGGCGCCCGAGGGCGCACTGGACCACCCCGACGCCGCGACGCTGTACCTGCACGCGGTCACCCTGGGTGAGTACTACTGGAACCTGGACATACCGGGCTACGACTACGCCGACCAGCAGGCGCGGAACGGCCACGTCTCGGTCATCATCGACCGGCTCGGCTACGGCTCCAGTGACAAGCCCGCCGGTGCCGGCACGTGCTTCGGTTCCGAAGCCACCGTGGCCCACCAGATCATCGGCCGGCTCCGCGCCGGGGACTACCACACCGACGCCGCCACCGCGGCGAAGTTCTCCCGCGTCTACACCGCCGGGTCCTCGGTCGGCGGGCTGATCGCCAACGTCGAGGCCTACAGTTTCCACGACACCGACGGCGTGATCAACTTGTCGTGGGGTGACGTGGCCGCGACCCCGTTCACCGCGGCGCAGACGGCTGACGTGGTCGCCCGCTGCCTGGCCGGCGGAGATCCCGATACCCCCGGCTACGCGACATTCTTCGACAACGCCCGCGACGAGTTCTACTTCAACAGCGCCGGCCCCGAGGTCCGCCGGGCCGTGCCGCCGCTGCACGTCGATCCCTGCGGCCAGATCGAGTCGGTTCCGGCGGGCATCGCCGCCGACGTGCTGCACCTCGGCGAGATCGACGTTCCGGTGCTGGTGATGTTCGGCAGCGCGGACGCGGTGTTCGGGCCGCCGGCCCTCGCCGGCAAGCAGGAGGCCGCGCGCTACGTCGGCAGTCCGGAGGTCACGCTGGACATGATCCCGGATGCTTCGCACTACCCGCTGTTCGAGTCCCGTCACCTGCAGGTCGTGTCCGATATCGACAAGTGGCTCGACCGCCGACCCTCCTGAGCGGAAGTAGCGGCAGGAGACCCGTTCCGGTGGCGCCCGCGCCGCTCGCCCGGGAACTCGATCACCGTCGCCGTGCGCGGATCGTCAGCGGTGGTGACGGTCGTCATGCGCAGGAGACCCGGTGCGGCTCAACCATTCGCCCAGTCGGTGTAGCGCCTCCTCGACGTCGGCGGTGGCGCCCGCGCACGACAGCCGGATCCAGCGTCCGCCGTCGACGGGATCGAAGTCCAGCCCCGGCGCCACGGCCACTCCGATGTCGGCCAGCAGCCGGTAGGTCAGGTCCATCGAGTCCGACGTGAGGTGCGCGACGTCGGCGTAGACGTAGAAGGCACCGTCGGCCGGGGCGAGCCGGGTGATGCCCAGCCGCGCGAGCCCGTCGAGCAGCAGGCCGCGGTTCACCGCGTAGCGGGCCACGTGCGAGTCGGCCTCGGCGTAGCTCGACTCCTCGAACGCCCCGAGCGCCGCCTGCTGGGCCAGCGCGGGCGGGCAGACGGTGAAGTTGCCGGCCAGGCAGTCGGCCGCGCGAAGCAGCCGTGGCGGCATCAGCAGCCAGCCCAGGCGCCAGCCCGTCATCGAGAAGTACTTGGAGAACGAGTTGACGACGATCGCCTCGCGGCTGGTGCTCCACGCCGACGACGTCGCGGGCGAGCCGGCGTAGGAGGTGCCGTGGTAGATCTCGTCGCTGACCAGCTGGACGCCCGTGCGCTCGCAGTACGACGCCAGCGCCCGCAGTTCCTCGGGGGCCATCACCGTGCCCGTAGGGTTGGCCGGGCTGGCCACGATCAGCCCCTTGACCGGCTCGTCGAGGGCCTCCAGCATCGCCACGGTCGGCTGGTAGCGCGTCTCCGGCCCGCACGGCAGCTCCACCACCTCGCACCCCAGCGCGGCGAGGATGTTGCGGTAGCAGGGGTAGCCGGGCCGCGCCATGGCGACGCGGTCGCCGGCGTCGAACGCCGCGAGGAACGCCAGCAGGAACCCGCCCGACGAGCCGGTGGTGACCACGACCTGCCCGGCCGGCACCTCCAGGCCGTAGGTGCGCGCGTAGTGGCCGGCGATCCCCTCCCGCAGCTCCGGGATGCCCAGCGCCACCGTGTAGCCGAGCACCTCGTGCGCGATGGCCCGCGTCGCCGCCTCCCGCACCGCGACCGGGGCCGGTGTGGAGGGCTGGCCCGCGGAGAGGTTGACCAGGTCGCCGTGGGTGCGCTGGCGCTCGCCCGCGGCCTGCCACACGTCCATGACGTGGAAGGGCGGGATCTGTGCCCGGCGGGCCACGGCGGGCATCGAAGAAGGAGCAGTCACTGCGAGAGCCTAGAACGCGCGACGGCCGGCCACGTCCGATGACGTGACCGGCCGGCTGGCCAGGAGGATCAGATGAGGCCGGTGATCAGGCCTGCGGTCGAGGTGGCGGTGCCGGTCGACGGGAGCGAGTCGGCACCGGGCAGGGAGCCGGCCCCTGGCAGGGAGCCGGTGCCCGGCAGCGACGGCAGGCTCGGCAGCGAGCCGGGGCCGGGCAACGACGGCAGGGAGTCCGCGCCCGGCGCGTTCACCTCGACCGAGAGGAGCGGCGCGGCGTGGCGCCTGCCGACCGACGGGGCCGGGTCGGTGCCATCCGTGCCGGCGCTGTCGGTGCCGGCCGTGCTGTCGGTGCCGTTCGCGCTCGGCAGCGACGGCAGGCTGTCCGCGCTCGGCAGCGCGTCCGCGCCCGGCAGCGAGGGCAGGCCGGGCAGGGCGTCGGCGCTGGGCAGGCCGGGCAGGGCGTCGGCGCTGGGCAGGCCGGGCACACTGTCGGCGCTGGGCAGGCCGGGCACACTGTCGGCGCTGGGCAGGCCGGGCACACTGTCGGCGCTGGGCAGGGCGTCGAGCCCGGGCACGCTCGGCAGCTCGAACCCGAGGAGGTCCGGGAGCCTGCTGCCCACGTCGGGCAGGGCCGGCAGGGCGAGAGCGGACGGGCTCGCCTCCGACGCGGCGTCGGAGACCGGAGCGTCGGTCGTGGGCGCGGTGATCTCCGCGGCGTTGGCGGGGCCGGCGACGGCGAACAGCGCCACCGGGGCGCCGACCACACCGAGCGCGATACGGCCGGCGACCTTCGCGGCGTGTCCGGGGGCGGCGTGACGTGCGTGGGTCATGGAAGTCCTCAGTCCTCGGGGAGCGAACGTCTCCGGTGGCCCGACGTCGGATGTCACGGGGAGCGACGACGAGGTGGACCTCCGGGGTGCCCCGACCATGCTCGGCCCCCGAAAGCAACGCAACTTGCCCAGCGTCACAGTAACCCACCCACGCAGGGCCGTTCAGTCGCTCGGCCTCGACCTTTGGGACTAAGCGATAGTGACCGATCGTTATGATCATCACCCGTTCGAGTGAACCGGGAGGCGTTCCGCGCGTCCGTTCAGGCCGGTGCGGCGATCTCGCCGCGGATGGCCTTCAGCGCGATGTCGGTGCGGTGGTGCGAGCCCGCGAGGTGCACGCCCTCGAGACGGCGGTAGGCGTCGTCGTGGGCCGCCTGGAGGTCGGCGCCGGTGCCGACCACCGACAGCACGCGCCCACCCCCGGACACCACGGCGCCGTCGTCGCGGCGGCGCGTGCCGGCGTGCAGCACACCGTCGGCCTCGGCCCCGGAGATGACGTCCCCGAGCCGCGGCGGACCCGGGTAGCCCTCGGCCGCGACGACGACCGTGACGGCCGCCCCGTCGGCCCACTGCAGCGGCGGCTCGGCGGCGAGCGCACCGGTGGCCGTGGCGTGCAGGGCGCGGGCGAGCGACGAGCGCAGCAGCGCCAGCACGACCTGCGTCTCGGGGTCGCCGAAGCGGCAGTTGAACTCCACCACCGCCGGCCCCTGCGACGTGAGCGCGAGACCGGCGTACAGCAGGCCGGAGAACGGCGTGCCCCTGCGCACCATCTCGGCGGCGACGGGCGCGACGACGTCGGACACCAGCTCGTCGACGAGGCCCGCGGGCGCCCACGGCAGCGGGGCGTAGGCACCCATACCACCGGTGTTGGGGCCGCAGTCGTCGTCGCCGACGCGCTTGAAGTCCTGGGCGGGCAGCAGCGGCACCACCGTCTCGCCGTCCACCAGGCAGAACAGCGACACCTCGGGCCCGTCGAGGAACGACTCGAGCAGCACCGGGTGGCCGCCGTCGAGCAGCGTCATGGCGTGGGCGCGGGCGACGTCGAGATCCGGGCTGACGACCACGCCCTTGCCCGCGGCCAGCCCGTCGTCCTTGACGACGTACGGCGGCGTGAACCGGGCGAGCGCGGCGTCGAGGCGGGCGGGGTTGTCGACGATCTCGGCGGTGGCGGTGCGCACCCCCGCCGCAGCCATGACGTCCTTCGCGAACGTCTTGGAGCCCTCGATGCGGGCGGCCTCCGCGGTGGGGCCGAAGCACGCCACCCCGGCGGCGCGCACGGCGTCGGCCACGCCGGCCACCAGTGGCGCCTCGGCGCCGATCACGACGAGGTCGGCCTCCCAGTCCAGCGCCAGCGCGGCCACGGCAGCCGGGTCCCCGACGTCGAGACCGCGCTGCTCGGCCACCGCGACCGTCCCCGCGTTGCCTGGTGCGCACGCGAGTGCCGTCACCTGCGGGTCCTGCGCCAAAGCGAGGACGATGGAGTGCTCTCGGGCACCGGATCCCACTACCAGGACGCGCACGGCTCGAAAGCCTAGATCCCCCCTGATCACCTCCGACGCCCGCGTCGGCCGTTCACTCCATCGATGTGCGTCCGACGCCGCACGGCGATGTGGCCGCCGCGCCGTGCGGGCACACTCCTCGCCGTGGATCCCAGACCCCGACCCACTCGCGGTACCGGCACGGCCCTCGTTGAACGCACCCCCGTAGTGATCGGCCACCGCGGCGCGTCCGGTTACCGGCCCGAGCACACCCTGGCCTCGTACGAGCTGGCCGCGTGGATGGGCGCCGACTACGTCGAGCCCGACCTCGTGATCACCGCCGACGGCGCGCTCGTCACGCGGCACGAGCCCGAGATCGGCGGCACCACCGACGTCGCCTCGCGGCCCGAGTTCGCCGACCGGCGCACCACCAGGACCGTCGACGGCGAGGTGCACGACGGCTGGTTCGTGGAGGACTTCACCCTCGCCGAGCTGCGGACGTTGCGCGCCGTCGAGCGGCTCCCCCACGTCCGGCGCAACAACACGATCTACGACGGGCACTACGGCATCGCCACGTTCGAGGAGGTCCTGGCGTTGTGCGCACGGCTCTCGGCGCGTCTGGACCGCCGGATCGGGATCTACGCCGAGATCAAGAACCCCACCTACTTCGCCGCCGCCGGGCTGCCGCTGGAGCACGCTGTGGTGCGTGCGCTCCGCGACGCCGGCGTGGACTCCCCCGACGGCGCGGTGGTGGTCGAGTCGTTCGAGACGGCGTTCCTGCGCACCGTGCGCGAGGAGCTCAGCGTGCCGATCACCCAGCTCGTGGAGCAAGGCACCGTCCCGGCCGACCTCGTGGCCACGGGCGACCCCCGCACCACCGAGGACCTCGTGACGCCGGAGGGCCTCGCGGAGATCGCCGGCTACGCCGACGGGCTGGGCCCCGACAAGGACCTCGTGATCCCCCGCGACGCCGACGGCAAGCTGGGCACCCCCACCTCGCTCGTCGCCGACGCGCACGCGGCCGGGCTGCTGGTGCACCCGTACACGTTCCGCAACGAGAACCACTTCCTGCCGGCCGACCTGCGCCGCGGTGACGACCCCTCTGGCTACGGCGACGTCTTCGGTGAGTACGCGGCGTTCCTGGCCGCGGGCGTCGACGGGATGTTCACGGACAACCCGGACACCGCGGTGGCGGCGCGTGACCTGCGAGGACGACTCCTCAGGGAGTCGTGGATGATGGCCGGGTGACCGACATCGACGACCGCACCCGCCGCGTGCGCTCACACCAGTTCGCGGGTGCGGCCGCCCTCGTCCTCGCGGTCGGATCGGTGTTCGTGTTCCTGTGGGTCGCCCCGCTGAGCATGGCGCTGATCGGCGTCGGCAACCTGCTCGCCGCCCGCGGCGTGAAGGACACGGGGACCGTGCCGCTGCCGGCCAAGGTGCTGATGATCGTCGGCGTCCTGGGCTTCCTCGGCTTCGTGATCGCGCTCGTCGTCCGGGCCGCGGGCGCCAGCTGATCCGGCGCGGCGGGAGCCCCGACCGGTCGCCCCGCAGCGCGTTCCGGCCTGTTCGACCCGTAGCAACACCGGCACGACCTCGGCCTGGCGCACGGCGGGCAGCGCGCCGACCTTCGTCGTCACGAACCGGTAGAGCTCCTCGGTGTCGCGGTAGTTCACCACCGCCATCGGGCTCGCGGCGCCCGTGACGGTGGCCGCGGAGCCCGTCTCCGGGTGCAGCGACAACGCGTGCCCGGCGGTCTCCAGATCGCCCGGGGCCACGGTCGACCACACGTACGCTCCGGAGTGGAACCCGAACAGCAGGGCCGAGAGATCGATCTCGACGTGGATCGCGCCGCCGCCGAACAGCCCGTCGAGCCGCGCGGACACCCGCGACCGGGGTCAACCGGTGGCCCCGGCCGGCAGGACGACGCCGGCACGCCCGTCGCAGGCCGGCTCCGCGGGCACCGGGGCGTCCTCGTCGAGGATCCGGGTCGGTCCCTCCCGGTCGACGGGCGCGGTCTCGTCGAGCAACCGCCCGATCTGCTCCGCGGTGAGAGGTGCCCGAGGCGGCTGCGCGCTGATAGCCTCCCCGGTCATGCGGACCGCAGCCCGGCTCGGCTGGTGGCGCCCCTGACGGGCGGCACCACCTCTCCGCGTACCCACCTCCCCCTCGCGGCCGCCCCCACCAGGGCGGCCGCGTGGCGTTTCCGGCTCCTCCCCGGGTGGGCGGTCCCTCGCTCCAGGAGCTGACCATGCCTCGCCGACTCACCGGTTTCACCCCGTCGGGCCACCTGCACCTCGGCAACCACATCGGCGCCGTGCGGCCGATCGTGGCCGAGCAGTCCGCCGACACGGTGGTGTTCGTCTCCGACCTGCATGCCCTGACCCTCGACCACGACCCCGCCGAGGTCCGCGCCCGCACGCTCGAGTTCGTGACGCTGCTGCTGGCCTCGGGCGCCGATCCCGACGCCTGCCTCGTCTTCGTCCAGTCGCACGTGCCCCAGCACACCGAGCTGCACTACCTGCTCGAGTGCACCACGGGCTACGGCGAGGCGAGCCGGATGATCCAGTTCAAGGAGAAGTCCCGCCGCCAGGAACACGTCCGGCTCTCACTGCTGACCTACCCGGTCCTGATGGCCGCCGACATCCTGCTCCACGACACCGAGGAGGTGCCCGTCGGCGCGGACCAGAGCCAGCACGTCGAGCTCGCCCGCGACGTCGCGATCCGGTTCAACGGCCGCTACGGGCCCACGTTCACGGTGCCGAGGGCGGTGAATCCGCCGGTGGCCGCACGGATCATGGACCTGGCCGACCCGACGTCGAAGATGAGCAAGTCGGCGTCGACGACCGGCGTCCTGCGGATGCTCGACGAGCCGGAGGTGCTGCGGCGCACCGTGATGCGCGCCGTCACCGACGCCGACGGCGAGGTCGCCTTCGACCCCGCCCGCAAGCCGGGTGTCTCGAATCTGCTGACCGTCCTCGCGGCGTGCACCGGCGACGAGCCGGCGCGGCTGGCCGGGCGGTTCGACCGGTACGGGGAGCTGAAGACCGCGGTGGCCGACGCCGTCGTGGCCACCCTCGACCCGATCAGGGAGCGGTACCGGGAGCTGGAGAAGGACCCGGGGTACGTCCGCACGGTGCTGCGCGACGGCGCCCGGCGGGCGCGCGAGCGGGCCGGGGCGAGGGTCGACGCGGCCCGGGAGGCGATCGGGCTGCTCCCCGGCTAGACGATGCGGTGGTCCACGAAGCACCAGCGCCACTGCTCGCCCGGCTCGTAGGAGCGCATGACCGGGTGCGCGGTGGCGTCGTGGTGCGCGGTGGCGTGCCGGTGCGGACTGGAGTCGCAGCAGGCCACGTGCCCGCACGTGAGGCACATGCGCAGGTGGGCCCAGACGTTCTCGCCCAGCTCCGCGCAGTCCTGGCACTCGTCGTCGGCGCCGGGGCGGGGCTCGCCCCAGGACGGGGACTCGAATTCAATGGTGTGATCGCAGCTCATCATGAGACATCCTGCTCCTCGTGAGCATGAACATCGAGCTGACCCTCCTCCTGCTGGTCGTCGGGGCGCTGGCGGTCACCTGGATCTGCCGGCGGCTCGACGTCTCCGCCCCGCTCGTCCTGGTGGTCGTCGGCATCGCCGCGTCGTTCCTGCCGGGCGTCGAGGCCGTGGAGTTCGACCCCGAGATCGTCCTTCTCGTCGTTCTGACGCCACTGCTGTACTCGGCGGCGCTCGAGTCGTCCTACATGGGGATCCGCGCCAACGTCCGGCCGATCGGCCTGCTCGCGATCGGGCTGCCGGTGTTCAGCGCCGTGGCTGTCGGGCTGGTGGCGTGGTGGGTGGTGCCGGGGCTGTCGCTGCCCGCCGCGCTGGTGCTCGGCGCCGTCGTCGCCCCGCCGGACGCGGTGTCGGCGCTGTCCATCGGGCGCCGGCTGGGCCTGCCGCGGCGCATGATGACGATCCTGGGCGGCGAGAGCCTCGTCAACGACGCCACGGCCCTGACGCTGTTCCGGGTGTTCGTCGCCGTGGCCGCGGGCACCGGGATGACGCCGCTGTCGGGGATCGGGATGTTCCTGCTCGCGGCGGTGGGGGGCACCGTGATCGGGCTCGCGATCGGCTGGGTGGTGCACGCGGTCCGGCGCCGGCTCGACGACCCCAACATCGAGAGCGCGCTGGGGCTCGTCGTGCCGTTCGGGGTGTACCTGGTGGCCGAGGAGGCGCACACGTCCGGCGTGCTGGCGGTGGTCGTCGCGGGCCTCTACCTGGGTCACCACGCGCCCGAGAGCGGCTACGCCACCCGGCTGCAGGAGCAGGCGGTGTGGCGGGCCAGCGACACGATCCTGGAGTCGGTGGTGTTCGCGCTGATCGGCCTGCAGCTCACGGCCGTGCTCGCCCAGGCGGGCCCGATCGGGCCGCTGCTGGTCACCGGCGTGATCGTGACGGTGGCGGCCGTGGTCGCACGCATCCTGTGGGTCTTCCCGGCCACCTACGTGCCGCGCGTGCTGTCTGCCCGGGTGCGCCGCAGCAGTCCACGCCCGCCCTGGCAGGTGCCGGCGGTGATCTCGTGGTCCGGGATGCGCGGTGTGGTCACGCTCGCCGCGGCGTTCGCGATCCCGGCCGAGGTGCCCGGCCGCGAGACGATCGTGTTCCTGGCCTTCTTCGTGACGGTGGCCACCCTGCTGCTGCACGGCCTGACCCTGCCCACGGTGATCCGCAGGCTCGGCGTGCGCGAGACGGGCTTCCAGGCCGACGTCCTCGCCGAGGCCCAGACCCAGTACGACGCCGTGCAGGCCGCGATCGGGCGCCTGGACGAGCTGACCGAGGGCACCGAGAGCACCCCGCACATGGTGCAGAAGCTGCGCTACCTGGCCCAGCAGAGCGCCAACTCGGTGTGGGAGCAGCTGGGCCGCCCCGACTCAGAGGCAGGCGAGCCCCCGAGCGTCGCCTACCGGCGGTTGCGCCGGGAGATGCTCAACGAGGAACGCTCGACGTTCGTGGAACGCCGCGACTCCGGCGCCATCGACGACGAGGTGCTCCGCCGCGTCCTGCGCCGCCTGGACTTCGAGGAGGCCATGCTGAGCCGCGACGAGGCCTGACGCCCCACCCGCGAGTCGGCACTTCTCCGCGCGCGAGTCGGCACCTTCCCGCGCGCGAGTCGGCGCTTTCCAGTCAGGCGGTGGGCCCCGCGGACCCGGACTTCAGGAACGCCGCCAGCAACTGGTCGACGACGAGCGGGTTCTCCTGGTGCGGGAAGTGGCCGACGCCGGGAAGCACCTCGAGCCGGTGGTCCGGCCCCGCCCACCGCCGCGACGCCTCGGCGGTGCGGACGAGCAGGCACGGGTCGTCGGCGCCGTGGATCTGCAGCACCGACACCTCCGGCGGGCGCGCGACGGCGGCCGCGAACCGGCGTCCCTCGATCCGCACCTGCGACCGGAACGCCCAGCGGTAGTACTCCATCGCGCCGTACGCGACCCCGGGCAGCTGGATCGCCCGCCGGTTGTGCTCGACGGCCGCCGCGAAGTCGTCCGAGTCGATCCAGCCCGGTCCGGCCCAGTCGCGCATGATCGTCTCGATCCGCGCCCCGTCGTGGGCCCGCAGGGAACGCTCGGGCCAGCGGGGCAGCTGGAACCCCACCGCGTAGGACGAGGCGACGAGCTGTCCGCGGGGATCGTGCAGCAGCGCCGACCGGACGGCCAGCGGGTGCGGCGCCGCGAGCACCGCAAGTGACCGCACGAGCCGCGGGTGCAGCGCCGTGAGCGTCCAGCCGATCAGTCCGCCCCAGTCGTGCCCGACGACGTGCGCGCGCGGCTCACCGAGCGCGCGGATCAGCCCGGCGACGTCCCCGGCGAGGGTCCACAGGTCGTAGCCGCGCGGTGGCTTGTCTGACTCACCGTAGCCGCGCAGGTCCACCGCCACGGTCCGGTAGCCGTGGTCGGCGAGGGCGGTGAGCTGGTGGCGCCACGACCACCAGAACTCGGGGAACCCGTGCAGCAGCACCACGAGCGGCCCCTCACCGCACTCGGCGACGTGCAGCCGGATGCCGTTGGCCGAGATCTCGCGGTGGGCCCAGGGCCCCGGCGGCCGCACCACGTCAGTTGAGGCTGTGGCCGTTCAGGTCGGGTGAGGTGGCCCCACGGCCGCGCTGCGACAGCACCTGCGCGGAGTCCTTGAGGCTGGAGATGGTGCGCTCGGGCTTGCGGATCTTGCGCACCCGCAGGTAGCCGAGGAACCCGAACAGGCCCGCCACCAGGAGCATCAGGGCGAACGTGATGCCGAACGCCGCCGATCGTGGCAGCCAGATGGCGATCACCTCGGCGATCGTGAAGAACAGGTAGAACAGGCTGAACAGCGCGATCACGAGCGCGACGATGAAGAAGATGCTGCCCTGCAGCCCCTTCTTGACCTCGGCGGTGACCTCGGCGCGGGCGAGCTCGACCTCCGCGCGCACGAGCGTGGAGACGTGCGCGGTGGCCTCCTTGACGAGGCCTCCGATGGACTGCTCGCCCACGGGGGTGACCGGCTCCTTGGAGAGCGGGATCGAGGGCAGCACCGGAGGGACCTCCGCGCCGCCTGCGCTGGTCGGGGTGGCCACAGTGGTCCTCCTTCTCGCTGCTCAGGTGATCGCTACGCATCCTTCCACGGCCGTCCAGCGGACGCCCGGTCAGGCGGCGGCGCGCCCGGGTTCTCCACCGGACGTGTGGTCGTCGGCCAGCGCCGCGTGCACCCGGCCCCGCCGCACGAGCATCGCCGCCCCGAGCAGTGACGCCACCGCCGACGCGATGAGCACCGCCGCCTTCGCGGCGTCCAGGACCGAACCGGTCAGCGACAGCTCCGCGATGAGCAGGCTCACGGTGAACCCGACGCCGCCGAGCATCGACACGGCCGCCATGTCCCGCCAGCCCAACCCCCTGGGCCGGCAGGCGGGCGTCAGCCGGATCGCGAGCCAGGACGCCCCGAGGATGCCCACGACCTTGCCCACCAGCAGCCCGACGATCACCGCCAGGGGCACCGGGTTGCCGACCACCTCCCGCAGCGCCGACGGCCCCACCGGCACGCCCGCGGCGAACAGCGCGAACACCGGCACGCACACCCCGGCCGACCAGGGCTGCAGCCGGTGCTCCAGGCGCAGCGCGGGGGCGAACCGCTCGTCGTCGTCCGGGCGGACGCGGGTGAGCAGACCGAGCAGCACCCCGGCGACGGTGGCGTGGATGCCCGCGTCGTGCACGGCGATCCAGACCGCGACGCCCAGGGGCACGTAGATCCACCAGGCCCGGACGCGCCGGCGCTGCAGCCACCAGTACAGGAGCGCGCCCGCCGCGGCGACGCCGAGCGCGAGCAGGTTCAGCCCACTGCTGAAGACGATGGCGATGACGGCGATCGCCCCCAGGTCGTCGGCCACCGCCAGCCCGAGCAGGAACACCCGCGCGGTGACGGGCAACGCCGAGCCGGCCAGGGCGAGGACGCCGAGGGCGAACGCGATGTCGGTGGCCACGGGGATGGCCCAGGCCTGCTCCATGCCGGGCGCACCGCCCCCGACCAGCAGCGCGAGCCCCGCCGGCACGATCATCCCGCCGAGCGCGGCCGCCACCGGGAGCAGCGCCTGGCGCGCGGAGGACAGCTCCCCGGTGACGAGCTCGCGCTTGAGCTCCAGCCCCACCACGAGGAAGAAGACCGCCAGCACCCCGTCGGTGGCCCACTGCGCGAGCGTCAGGTCCAGGTGCAGCGCCGCCGGGCCCACCACGGTCTCGCGCATGATCCGGTAGGCGTCGGCGAAGGGCGAGTTGGCCCACAGCACCGCGATCGCGGCCGCCACGAGCAGGACGACGCCACCGACGGTCTCGGTACGGAGGTAGCGGGCGAACTCACCCGAGGTGGCGATGAGGTGACGTGCGATCACGGGCGGCTCCGGGCGGAGGTGGGTACGGCGATGACATTGCCGACCAGACTTCCCGGCGCACCTTCACACGACCCTAACGGACATCTCACTCGTCCGGGCGGCCGCGCAGCTTCTTGATCGCCCCGCGGCGGGTCTTGGCGTCCACCCGTCGGCGCCTCGCGTTCTTGGACGGCTTGGTGGGGCGGCGCTTCGGCGGCTCGGGGGCCGTGGCCCCGCGCAACGTCTCGGCGAGGCGCTCGCGCACGGCGTCGCGGTTGCGGAGCTGGCTGCGGAACTCCTGCCCGGTGATCGTCAGGACGCCGTCGACGAGGCGGGGGGCGAGCCTGGCCAGCGCGCGTTCGCGCAGGTCCTCGGGCACCGACGGCGAGCGGAGCAGGTCGAACGACAGCTCCACCCGCGAGTCGGTGGTGTTCACACCCTGGCCACCGGGCCCCGACGCGCGCGAGAACCGCCAGTGCAGCTCGCTCGCGGGCAGCACCAGCGGTCCCCGTACGTGAAGATCGCCCTCGGCCATGCGTAGAGCATGCCCGAGGGAGCGGTGATCAGTCCTCCGACTTGCTGCTGTCCCTGACCCCCGAGGAGATCAGGTCCATCACCGTGGAGTCGGCCAGCGTCGAGACGTCACCGACCTCACGGTTCTCCGCGATGTCCTTCAGGAGCCGGCGCATGATCTTGCCGGAGCGGGTCTTCGGCAGCTCCTCGACGACCAGGATCTTCTTCGGCTTGGCGATCGGCCCGATCTCCTTGGACACGTGGTCGCGCAGCGCCGTGATGGCCGCCTCGCCGCCGTCCTTGGCGGCACTTCCGCGCAGGATGACGAACGCGACGATGCCCTGACCCGTCGTCTCGTCCGCGGCCCCGACGACCGCGGCCTCGGCCACCGTCGGGTGGCTGACCAGCGCCGACTCCACCTCGGTGGTGGAGATGCGGTGCCCGGAGACGTTCATGACGTCGTCGACGCGGCCGAGCAGCCAGATCGCACCGTCGTCGTCGTACTTCGCACCGTCGCCCGCGAAGTAGTAGCCCTGGTCGGCAAAACGCGACCAGTAGGTCTCGCGGTAGCGCTCCTCGTCGCCCCAGATGCCGCGCAGCATCGACGGCCACGGCTTGTCGAGCACCAGGTAGCCACCTCCACCGGGGCCGACCGGCGTGGCCTCCTCCGTGACGATCTCGGCACTGATGCCGGGGATCGTGCGCATCGCCGAGCCCGGCTTGCTGGCCGTGACGCCCGGCAGCGGCGCGATCATGATCGCGCCGGTCTCGGTCTGCCACCAGGTGTCGACGATCGGGCAGTTGTTGTGCCCGATGTTCTCCCGGTACCACATCCAGGCCTCGGGGTTGATCGGCTCACCGACGCTGCCGAGCACCTTGAGGGAGGAGAGGTCGTACCTCTCCGGGATCTCCTTGCCCCACTTCATGAAGGTGCGGATCAGCGTGGGCGCCGTGTAGTAGATGGTGACGCCGTACTTCTGGATGATCTCCCAGTGCCGACCCTCGTGCGGGGTGTTGGGCGTGCCCTCGTACATCACCGACGTGGCGCCGTTGGCCAGCGGCCCGTAGACGATGTAGCTGTGGCCGGTGACCCAGCCGATGTCGGCGGTGCACCAGTAGACGCTCTCGCCCGGCTTGTGGTCGAACACCACGTTGTGGGTGTACGCCGTCTGCGTGAGGTAGCCGCCGGAGGTGTGCAGGATGCCCTTCGGCTTCCCCGTGGTGCCCGAGGTGTAGAGGATGAACAGCGGGTGTTCGGCGTCGAACGCCTCGGGGGTGTGCTCGGCCGACTGCTTGCCGACCACGTCGTGCCACCAGACGTCGCGGCCCTCGGTCCAGGGCACCTCGGTCTCGGTGCGCTTGACCACGAGTACGTGCTCGATCGACGGGGTCTCCTTGACCGCCTCGTCGGTGTTCTCCTTCATCGCGGCCGGCTTGCCGCGACGGAACTGCCCGTCGGAGGTGATGAGCAGCTTGCACTCGGCGTCCTCGATGCGGGCCTTGAGCGCGCCCGGCGAGAACCCGCCGAACACCACGCTGTGCATGGCGCCGAGACGGGCGCAGGCCAGCATGGAGATGACGGCCTCGGGGATCATCGGGAGCTGGATGGCCACCCGGTCGCCCTTGCCCACACCGAGCTCGGTGAGCGCGTTGGCCGCCCGGCTGACCTCGTCCTTGAGGTCGGAGTAGGTGATGGTGCGGGTGTCGCCCGGCTCGCCCTCCCAGTGGAAGGCCACGCGGTCGCCGTTGCCGGCCTCGACGTGCCGGTCGACGCAGTTGTAGGCGACGTTGAGCGTGCCGCCGACGAACCACTTCGCGAACGGGGGCTGCCAGTCGAGGACGGTGTCCCACTTCGTCGCCCAGCTCAGCCGATCGGCCTGCTCGGCCCAGAAGGCCTCGCGATCGGCGTCGGCCCGGTCGTACCACTCGGCGGTGGCGTTGGCCTGCCCCGCGAACTCCTCACTCGGTGGGAAGCTCCGGCTCTCGGTGGACAGGTTGCTCAGCGTCGCTCCGGACTCTGCCATCTCTTCGTGCCCTCCTGGTGCTGCACTGCACACCGGACGGCCTCGACCGGTGGCTTTCGTCGTGGTCGAACGCTAGTGGCCGACGACCCCGAGCGCACCGTCAGTACGGGCAGGGTCGTCGGCCCGGACGGGCGAACCGTGCTAGCTCAGCGGCATGACGGGGAGCACGGAGCGCTTCCACGTCGCGTTGACCACGCCCGCCGCGGAGGCGTACCAGGCCAGGAAGGCCGTGACGAGTCCGAGGTACCCGCCGATCTGACCCGCGCCGGCGGAGCCGCCCAGGGTGCCGAACACGAGCAGGATGAGCGTCGCGAGCAGCACCACGAACACGGCGGCGATCGCGCCGGTCGTCCGCAGCGAGGCGACGGTCATGTACGCGGTGAAGATCGTCCACGCGAGCAGGAAGAGCCCCGTGGCCGTACCGGCACCGGCCGCGGGCAGTCCCGGCGCAATGAACTTCACGTAGGCCGCGAAGGACAGCCAGAAGGCACCGTAGGAGGTGAACGCCACGGCCCCGAACGTGTTGGCCTTCTTGAATTCCCACATGCCGGCGAGCAGCTGGGCCGTCCCGCCGTAGAACAGCGCGAGCGGCAGCACGACCGCTTCCAGCGTCTTCGGCACGATACCCGCGTTGAACGCGCTCAACACGAACGTGGTGGTGGCGAAGGCGGCGAGCCCGAGGGGTCCCGGGTCAGCGACGTGGTCCGCGGGACTGACCGCCCGCTGCTCCAACGGCTCCTCGACGAAGTGGGCACCATGTTGACGATCCTCGACCGAGCTGGACATGCGCTTTACCCTCCACAGCCACGCTGACCTGGTGCGACACGGTGCCGACCGGACCGTCCGAGCGGGTGGGAGGGCCTCGACGGCATCCGTCCCGGCCGCTCTGCCGGTACGTGACTCGGCGAGCAAGCTAGGAGCTGTTCCACTCGAATTGCGATTCGCGTCACCCACACGAGCGATGGGTTCGTGACCAGTGTCACCCGCATTGCTCGCTTATCCACCATGCCCGACATTCGTCGACAAATAGTGGAAAACGACATTTCGCCGAACCGCCCGCGGATGCCCGGTGCCGGGCTGAGACGATGGTCGGATGGCGCTGAGGTCCGTCTCCGATCCGCTCGCCCCGCTGGTCGGACTGCCCGGGGTGGCCGACGCGGTCGCCCGCGCCCGCGACGCGCTCGTCGCCGTCCACAACCACGCCGTCAACCGGCGGGGCTGGGCGGCCACGGCCGCCGAGGCGAGCCTGCGGGCGGCCAGGGCGTCGGCGGCGCTGGACGGGGCCCCGATCGAACCGGCCCGGACCGGGCCGGACGACGACGAGACAACCGTGACCGACCCGGTGCTCGCCGGCGCGGTGCGGGTCGCCGAGGAGTCGGGCCGCATGCTCGGGGTCTGGCGCACCTCGCCCCTGCAGGCCCTCGCCCGGCTGCATGTCGTCGCCGCGTCGGATCTCGTGCCCGGCGAGCGCCGGGACGCCGAGCTGGGCCGCCCCGCGAACAGCGCGGGCGTGTCGGCCCGGCTGTCGCTGCTCGCCGACCTGGTGACGGGCGCGACGACGGTGCCGGCACCGGTGCTGGTGGCGGTGGTGCACGGCGAGCTGCTGGCCCTCGCCCCGTTCCCGTCCGCCAACGGCGTGGTGGCCCGGGCCGCCGCCCGGCTGACCGCCGTCGCCGTCGGCCTGGACCCCAAGGGCCTCGCGGTGCCCGAGGTCGGGCACCTGCGTCGGGCCCAGGAGTACCGCACCGCGGCCGCGGGCTTCGCCGCGGGCACCACCGACGGACTCGCCACCTGGATCGTGCACTGCTGCGCGCAGTGGGAGGCCGGGGCCACCGAAGGCCTGTCGATCGCGGAGGCCCGCACGTGAAAGACGGGCGGCGCCCCCGTGAGGGAGCACCGCCCGCCGACGCGACGACCGGGATCCAGCGTGCACTACGTGTCGTGGTCGGTGGCCTCGGCGCCCGGCATCCCGGTACGCAGGCCCCACGACGACATGCCTCCCGCGGCGTGCTGTGCGTGGAGTGCCCGTCCTTCGCGTACGAAGCCCTGACCGGGGAGGACGGGTGCTTCTCTGCCGCACCGCCCCTGGCCGTCCAGGAGTTCGTGGGTCCGTTTGTAGTCGGTGACCGGGGCCACATCAAGGGCCGACGGCGGTGCACCGGTTCAGGCACGCAGCGTGTCGATCACCGCCTGGGCGGTCACGCACAGGTCGACTACGGCCGCGTGAGCAGGCGATGGCCGAACCAGCCCGCGCCCACCAGGGCCGCGGCCGCGCCCCCGGCGACGGCCATCGTTGCGCCGGACGGTCGGAACCGGGACCGCAGCGCCACCGGATCGGCGAAGGTCAGGATCGGCCAGCCGCGGCCGACCGCCTCGCGGCGCAGGGCCCGGTCCGGGTTGACGGCCGTCGGGTGCCCGACCGCCTCCAGCAGCGGCAGGTCGGTGATCGAGTCGGAGTAGGCGCGGCAGTCCGCGAGCCGGTAGCCGCGCTCGGCGGCGATCTCCCGGGCCGCGGCCGCCTTCTCATCGCCGTAGCAGTAGTACTCGATCACCCCGGTGTAGCGGCCGTCCGCCACGCCCATCCGCGTCGCCAGGCACCGGTCCGCCCCCACGAGCGCGGCGATCGGTTCCACCACCTCGAGCCCCGACGCGGACAGCACGACGATCTCGTCGCCCTCGGCCCGGTGCTCCGCGATCAGCGCGGTGGCCTCCGCGTAGACGAGCGGCTCGACGATCTCGTGCAGGGTCTCGGCGACGATCGCCCGGATCTGCGCCACCTCCCAGCCGGTGCACAGCGCCGTGATGCGGCGGCGCAGCAGGTCCATCGTGTCGGCGTCGGCGCCCGAGAGAACCAGCAGCAGCTGCGCGTAGACGCTGCGCAGCGCGGCCCGTCTGCTGATCAGCCCACGTCGCCGGAACGGCCGGCTGAACGCCAGCGCGCTCGACCCCGCGATGATCGTCTTGTCGAGGTCGAAGAACGCCGCGGCCGACGACAGCGGCGGCGGCGGAACGGACTCACCGGGGGCACTGGGCACGTCGCGCGAGCTTGCCAGAGCACCGCCTCCCCCGGACGGCCGACCGGCACGCCAGAGATGCTCCGTCCAGGGGCGCGCATTGCGGCTCGTGACCGGCTACAGTTGACGTGTTCGGACAGTGTCCGGACGTGGTTCAGCTCGACCCCCCGGAGCTGAACCGACGACGACCCCCGCCAATCCCCCCTGGCGGGGGTCGTCCTATGTCCGGGGTACCCCCGGAGTCCATTCTTCCCCAGCGCACCGACAGAACCGGTGGACAGCGGGCCGGCGGCGTCGAGTTGTCCCCATCGCACCCCGGCCATCCACAGTTTCGCGATCGCTCCACCACGCCTCCCCGCACCGCCGCACGCTGGTCGGTGTCGCTCCACCCGGAGCGCGGAGGAGGCGGATGTGCACCCCGACGACAGCCACGCGAGCGGGCCCCCGGTGCGCGGGCTCGTGATGATGTCCGATCCCGATCTGCTCGACGCCGTGCTGCGCCTCGCCGCAGCGGCCGGCTGCGAGCTGCACCGGGTCCTCGACGCCGCGCAGGCCCGTCCGCACTGGACGGCCGGCCCGCTGGTGCTGCTCGACGCGCCCGCGGCGCAGCACTGCGCCACGGCCGGGCTCCCCCGCCGGGGCGCGGTGGTGGTGGCCGCGCGGGGTGCCCCCCCGCCCGACATCTGGCGCCACGCGGTGGCCGTCGGTGCCGAACACGTCGTGTCACTCCCCGACGCCGAGTCGTGGCTGGTCGCCGCGCTCACCGAGGCCTCCGAAGGGCACCACCGCGGTGGTGGTGGGGTGGTCGCCGTCGTCGGCGGTCGGGGCGGTGCGGGCGCGTCGGTGTTCGCCGCGGCCGTGGCCGTCACGGCGGTGCGGGAGGGCCACCGGGCGCTGCTCGTCGACTGCGATCCGCTCGGTGGCGGTCTGGATCTCGTGCTCGGAGCGGAGGATCTCGGCGGGCTGCGCTGGCCCGACATCGGGGTCGGCGGCGGCCGGGTCCCGGCCACCGCCCTGCATGCCGCGCTCCCGGCCCCCGACGTCGGGCGGGGCCGGGGTGAGCTGGGCGTGCTGTCCTGCGACCGCTCGGCCCACGGCCCCACGCCGGCCGCGGTCACCTCCGTGCTCGACGCCGGTCGCCGCGGCGGCGACACCGTCGTGTGCGACCTGCCCCGCTACCCCACCGACGCGGCGGTCGCCGCGCTCACCGCGGCCGACCTCACACTGCTGGTCGTCCCGGCCGACGTCCGGTCCTCAGCGGCGGCCGCCCGCGTCGCGGCGGTGCTCGCCGAACACGGCGGCGCCGTGCGGCTGGTGGTGCGCGGGCCGTCCCCGGGCGGCGTGGAGGCGCAGGAGATCGCCCGGGCCCTCGGCCTGCCGCTGCTGGTCGCGATGCGTCCCGAGCCGGGCATCGAGCGGGCCCTCGAGCGCGGCTCGGCGCCCGGCCGGCCCCGTGGCCCGCTCACCGGCGCCGCCAGGGCCGTGCTCGCCGAGCTGCGCACCGTCACCGGTGCCCGGGTGGGGAGTGCGCCGTGAGCATCCTCGACGCCCGGCCCGCCCTGGTCGACCGCGTGCGGTCCCGGCTGGCCGCGTCCGGCGCCGGCACCAGCCCGGCGGCGGTCGCCGCGGCCGTCCGGGCCGAGGCCGGCGGCGTCGCCAGCGACCTCGACGTCCTGGCCGCGCTGCGCAGCCTGCGCCAGGAGTTCGTCGGCGCCGGCCCGCTCGACGAGCTCCTGCGCGATCCCCGCACCACCGATGTGCTCGTCTGCGGCCCCGACGCCGTCTGGGTCGACCGCGGCACCGGCCTGGAACGCAGCACCGTGCGCTTCCCCGACGAGGCCGCGGTGCGCCGCCTCGCCCAGCGCCTCGCGCTCGCCGCCGGGCGCCGGCTCGACGACGCGAGCCCGTACGTCGACGGGTGGCTCTCCGACGTCGGCGTGCGGCTGCACGCCGTGCTCCCGCCGGTGGCGGCCGACGGCACCTGCCTGTCGTTGCGCGTCCTGCGGCCCGCCGCCCACGACCTCGCGACGCTGCGCACGCTGGGCACGGTCGACACCGAGGGCGAGGCCGTCCTGCGCGCGGTGCTGGCCGCGCGGCTCGCGTTCCTCGTCTCGGGCGGCACGGGCACCGGGAAGACCACGATCCTCGGGGCGCTGCTGAGCGCCGTCGATCCGACGGAACGGATCGTCTGCGTGGAGGACGCGGAAGAGCTGCGGCCCCGCCACCCCCACGTGGTCCGGCTCGTGTCGCGGCCCGCCAACATCGAGGGCGCGGGCGGTGTCGTCCTGCGCGACCTCGTCCGGCAGGCCCTGCGGATGCGACCCGACCGGCTCGTCGTCGGGGAGGTCCGCGGCGCCGAGGTCTGCGATCTCCTCGCCGCGCTCAACACCGGCCACGACGGTGGCGCCGGCACCGTCCACGCCAACTCGGCACGGGAGGTGCCGGCCCGGATGGAGGCCCTCGCCGCGTCCGGCGGTCTGCCTCGCGCCGCCCTGCACAGCCAGCTGGCGGCGGCGGTCCAGGTGGTGCTGCACATGCGGCGGCTCCGCACGGGTGCGCGGGTGCTCGACGTCGTCGGGTCGTTGCGTCTCGAGGGAGAGACCGTCGTCGTGCGCCCGGTGTGGGCCCGCGGAACGGGCTGGAGCTCCGAGCGCGACGGGTTCGGCGCCCTGCTCGCCGAGCGGGAGGTGCGGGCACCGTGGTGACGTCGCCGGTCCTCGCCCTGCTGGCCGCGGCCCTGCTGTGCGCGCCCGGCCCGTGCTCCCGCGCCCGGCTCGCCGGTCTGCACCCGGCCGCCGCCACCACCCGCAGGCTGTCACCGGGCACCGCGGCTCCCGTCGTCCTGGCCGGGCTGGTGGGGCTGCTCGTCGCCGGCCCGGCGGGCGCGGGAGCGGCCGCGCTGCTGGCCGTGGTGGTCCGGGGCAGGCGCCGCCGCACCCGGGCGGCGCGGGACGCTGCCGCCGCGGCCGAGCAGCTCGCCGACGCCCTGCGCCGCATCACCGACGAGCTGCGTGCCGGTAGCCACCCGACGGCCGCGCTCTCGGGCGTGGACGCCGACGGACCGCTCGCGCGGGCGATCCTCGCGCCGGCCGCCGCGGCCGCCCAGCTCGGCGACGACGTGCCGGCCGCGCTGCGCCGGGCCGCCATCGCGCGGCCGGACGTGGCCGCCGACGTCGAGCGGGTGGCCGGGGCCTGGGCCCTGGCCGAACGCCACGGCGTCCCATTGGCCGATCTGCTCGCCGGCGCCCAGGAGGACATCCGCTGGCGCTTCCGCTTCGGCAACACCGTCCGCGCGCAGCTGGCCGGGCCCCGGGCCACTGCCACGGTGCTCACCGCGCTCCCGGTCGTCGGGATCGGGCTGGGCCAGATGCTCGGCGCCGATCCGGTCGCGGTGCTGCGAGGTGGGGTGCTGGGCCAGGTCCTGCTGGTGGTCGGGGTCGCGCTGGCGGCCGCGGGCAGTACGTGGACCGACCACATCCTGCGCTCGGCGGTGCCCCGATGAGCGCGACGGCCGCCGCCACGGCACTGCTCGCCGCCGCGCTGGTCGTCACCGGTCCCCCGGCCGGGCGCCTGCGCCTGCGGTCGCTCTCCGTGCCCCCGCCGGTCGCGCGGGCGCCCGCCCCGGTGCTGCGGCCCGCCTGGGTCGCCGTCGGCGCCGCGGGCCTGGGCACGCTGGCGTTCGCCGTGTCGGGTGCGGTGGCCGGCGCCGTCGTCGCGGCGGTGGCCGGCGCGGCGGGCGTCGTGGTGATGCGGCGCTCGGCCGCGGGCTCGGCCGGTCCGGCTGATGCCGCCGAGCTGGCCGGACGGTGGGAGCTGCTGGCGGTCTGCCTCGAGGCGGGCCTGCCGGTGGCGTCCGCCCTGTCGGCCACGGCCGCACCGCTGACCGGTGCCACCGGCACCCTGCTCCGCCGGGTCACCGGGCTGCTGGAGCTGGGCGCCGATCCCGGTGACGCGTGGCGGGTCGCGGCCGACACCCCCACCCTCGCCACGTTCGCACGGGCCGCAGGGCGCTCGGCCGGCACCGGCTCCGCGCTCGCCCAGGTCGCCAGGGTCGAGGGCGCCCGCATCCGGGCCGAGCTGATCGACACCGCGCAGGAGCGGGCCCAGCGCGCCGCGGTCCTCATCACCGGGCCGCTGGGCCTGTGCTTCCTGCCCGCATTCCTGGTCCTCGGTATCGCCCCGGTCGTCGTCGGCCTGGCGGGCGAGGCCCTCGCACGGTGGTGACCACCGCCGTGCTCCCACGAAGGAGGAGTCCGATGTCCCCGACCGCCCCGCCCTGTTTCCTCTGGCCCACGGAGGACGACGGCATGTCCACAGTGGAGTACGCGATAGGCACCATCGCAGCGGCCGCGTTCGCCGCGGTGCTCTACGCCGTCGTCAGTGGCGACTCCGTCGTCACCGCGCTCACCGATCTCGTGCAGCGCGCCCTGACGGCCACCTTCTGATGACGGCCGGGAGGGCGCCGGGGGCAGAGCGCCCTCCCGGCGCCGGTGCCGACGTCCGGGACCGCGGGGCCGTCACCGTCGAGGCCGCGCTCGCACTCGGCACCCTCGTCGTCTTCCTCGCGCTCGCGCTGGGGGCGCTGGCCGCGGTCACCGACTCCCTCCGGTGCGTCGACGCCGCTCGTGAGCTGGCCCGGTTCGCGGCCCGGGGCGAACCGGAACGCGGCCGGGCCGTGGCCGCCCGGCTCGCCCCGGCCGATGCCCGGTTCGACCTCACCCACGACGGTGACACCGTCTCGGTCGAGGTATCCGCTGTGCTCCTGTCGCCGTTGCCACTCCGGATCGGCGGCCGTGCGGTGGCCGCCGTCGAACCGGGCGCGGAGCCGGGCCCGGAACCGGGCGGGGACCTGCCATGAATCCGCCACGGGACCGGGACGACGGCCTGGCCACGGTCTGGGCGACGGGCGCCGTGGCGGTGCTCGTGGCGGTGCTGGTCGTCGGCCTGCACATCGGGTCCGCGGTGCTCGCCCGCCACCGCGCTGAGGCGGCCGCCGATCTGGCGGCACTCGCCGCCGCCCAGGTCGCGGTGCGGGGCGAGGGTCCGGCGTGCGAACGGGCCGCCGCCGTCGCCGCCGGCATGGGCACCCGCACGGTGCTGTGCCGGCTCTCCGGATGGGATGCGCTCGTCGAGGTCGCGGCCCCCGTCGCGCTCGCGCTGCCCGGCTTCGACGCCGCGTCCGGACGGGCCCGGGCCGGTCCGGTCGTCGAGTCCTCATCCGCGGCATCGCCGCGCGCGACCACAGCGGGACCATCCGGCTCACCGTGGATCATGCCGGTCGTCCACCGGCCGTCCGACGGACCAGGACGGCCGCCCGGCGCCGACAGCACCCGGAACGGCAGCGGTCGCGCCTTCTCCGCATTCGCGGGAGTGCCTGCGACGAGCGGTCGGCGCGTCCCGACCGGCGGGCCGATCCGTCGGTCGGGAGCTCCTGCAGCCCGACAACCTGTCCGTCCGGCGACTCGGCGCAGCCAGAATGCGCTCGTCGTGGCAGCCGCACCGATCGGCGACAGCACCTGGATCCGTCGGCCGGGCCGGGGCTTACTGTTCCTGCTCCCCGCCGGCCAGGGTCGGCGGGGAGCTACGAACTCGCTCCCCAGACTGCGGTGGGGCCGGCGCGTCCCCCCGACGCCCACCCCGCAACCGGTTCCACCGCACTACGGCCGCCACCGGCCCGCCCGCCCCCCGACTGGGCCGGCCGGTGGCGGCCTACCCCACCAGCCGCATCCGGTGGGTGGCGGGCTCGGCCAGCGCGGCCAGCGCCACGCCGAGCACGAGCAGCGCACCCGCCTTGTCCAGCGGCGCGTTCCCGTTGCCGCACTTGGGCGACTGCACGCACGAGGGGCAGCCGGAGCGGCACTCGCATCCGGCGATCGCGTCACGGGTGGCCGCCAGCCAGGCCTCGAGCACGGCGTGCCCGCGCTCCGCGAAGCCCGCGCCGCCCGGGTGCCCGTCGTGCACGAACACGGTGGGGCGTCCGGTGTGCGGGTGCAGGGCGGTCGACATGCCGCCGATGTCCCAGCGGTCGCAGATCGCGAAGAGCGGAAGCAGCCCGATCGCCGCGTGCTCGGCCGCGTGCAGGGCGCCGGGCGCGAGGTCGTGGTCCACACCCGCGGCCTCGAGCGCGCGCTGGTCCACGTCGTACCAGACGCCGCGGGTGCGCAGCGTCTGCTCGGGCAGATCCAGCGGCACCGTCTCCAGCACGGTGCCGTCGGGGGCGCGCCGCTGGTAGGCCACCACCTGCGAGGTCACGGTCACCTCGCCGAACGACACCGACACCGGTCCGTGGTCACGCTGGGCGAGCACCCGGGCCACCTCCACGTCGGCGGTGCTGCGGGCGTCGGTGCGCCAGTCGGGGTCGGCGGCGCGCACCAGCGCCACCCCGGCGTCGAGATCGAGCTCGTCCACCAGGTAGCTCTCGCCCCGGTGCAGGTACACCGCGCCCGGGTGGGCGGTGGCCGGGGCCGAGGTGCCGTCCACCGTGCCGAGCATCCGCCCGGTCGCCCCCTCCACCACGGCCACCTGGCGGAGGCCGGAGCCGCGGATGTCCACCGACGCCGCGGGCCGATCGCTCGTCGACGGCCAGAACCACCCGGCCGGCCTGCGCCGCAGTACCCCGTCGGCCACGAGCTCGTCGAGCACGTCGCGGGCCGGCTGGCCGCCGAAGCGCCCGTCCACGTCGAGCTCGGTGAGCGGGAGCTCGGCGGCCGCACACACCAGCTGCGGCGCCAGCACGTAGGGGTTGGCGGGATCGAGCACGCATCCCTCCACCGGCGCGCCGAGCAGCGCACCGGGATGGTGCACGAGATAGGTGTCCATCGGGTCGTCGCGGGCCACCAGCACCACCAGCGCTTCGTCGGCGGCCCGGCCCGCCCGCCCGGCCTGCTGCCAGAACGACGCCCGCGTGCCGGGGAACCCGGCCACCACCACGGCGTCGAGGCCGGCGATGTCCACGCCGAGCTCGAGCGCGTTCGTGGTGGCCACGCCCAGCAGCCGCCCGTCCACCAGCGCCGCCTCCAGGGCCCGGCGCTCCTCGGGGAGGTAGCCGCCGCGGTAGGCCGCCACGCGCTGCGTCAGGTCCGGGTCCACGTCGGCCAGCACGCGCCGGGCGCCGAGCGCCGTCACCTCGGCCCCACGCCGCGAGCGCACGAAGGCCAGCGTGCGGGCCCCCTCCAGCACGAGGTCGGCGAGCATCCGCGCCGCCTCGGCCCCGGCGGCCCGGCGCACCGGGGCGCCGTTCTCGCCGGTCAGCTCGGGCAGCAACGGGGGCTCCCACAGGGCCACGGTCCGGCCGGCGCTGGGCGAACCGTCGACGGTCACGGCGGTCACCTCCCGCCCGGTCAGCCGCCCGGCGAACGGTCCGGGATCGGCCACCGTGGCCGAGGCGAGCACCACCGTGGGATGCGCCCCGTAACGCTCACAGATCCGCAGGAGCCGGCGCAGCAGCAGCGCCACGTGGGAGCCGAACACCCCGCGGTAGGTGTGACACTCGTCGATCACCACGAACTCGAGCCTGCGCAGGAACCCCGCCCAGCGCGCATGCCACGGCAGCAGCGAGCGGTGGAGCATGTCTGGGTTGCTGAACAGCAGCCGCCCGTGGCGGCGGGCCCAGTCGCGGTCGTCCATCGGCGTGTCGCCGTCGAGCGGGGCCGGCCGCACGTCCGGCAGCCCCAACGACGTGATGGCCCGCAGCTGGTCGGCGGCCAGCGCCTTGGTCGGCGAGAGGTAGAGCGCGGTGGCGCGTGGATCGGCGGTGAACGCCGCCAGCACGGGCAGCTGGTAGGCCAGCGACTTGCCCGACGCCGTGCCGGTGGCCACCACCACGTCCACTCCGGAGTGGGCCAGCTCCGCGGCCTGGGCCTGGTGGCTCCACGGCGAGCTCACCCCGTCGCGGACGAACGCCTCCCGCACCTGGTCCGGCACCCACCCGGGCCACTGCGCGGGCACCCCCGCGCGGGCGGGGAGCCGCACCGCGTGGCGCAACGGGCCGTCGGCGTCGAGCCCGGAGGCGCTGTCGGGCGACGACTCCCCCGCGACCGACACGGACCAGTCGGGGCCGGGCTCGGCCCCGCAGCCGGCGAGCACCCGGCGCAGCAGCCGTTCGCCCCGTCCGTCGTCGCCCACACCCCCGAGGTTGGCACACCGCCCGGCGGCTCAGGCCAGGGGCGCCACGGCGGCGGCGGCGATGCGGTCCAGCTCCCGGCGCGCGGCCTCCCGGCCACCGGATCGGGGCACCCCGGTCAGCAACGCCACCACGAACCGCTGGTCGGAGCCCACCGCGCCGGCGCTGTGCATGGAGGAGATCCCCGAGAAGCAGCACATCCAGCCCTGCTTGGCCACCGCGCCCGGCCCTCCCCCGCCGTCGACGCCCGGGAACAGCAGCCCGAAGGCCTGGTCGAACCCGTCACCCGCCCGGGGCGGGGCGGCCTCCATGTCGGCCACCAGCAGGTCGCGGTCGGCGGCGGGCATCTCGTCCAGCACGTGCTCCCAGATCCGCGCGGTGCCGGCGGCGGAGACCGTCATCGCGCCCCACTGCGACGGGTCACGCGGGTTGCTCGTGCCGGTCAGGCCCAGCCGGCTGCTCACCCGCCCGGCCGCTCCCGCGCCGTCGAAGCGGCTCCACAGGGCGTTCATGGCGCTGTCGTCGCCGCGGCCCAGCGCACGCCGGAAGAGATCGAGATCCGCGTCGGTGACGGCGAGGCCCTCGAGGCGCCTGCGGTCCAGCACGTCCACGGCCACCACCACCTTCGACAGCGACGCCGTGAAGAACGACTCGCCGCCCCGGCCGCCCACCACCTTCTCCCCGGCGACGCGGTCGAGCACGGCCACGGCGAGCTGGGTGGAGTCGCCGGCGGCCTTCTCGCGGCCGCGACGGCCGCCGGGGCGAGTCCGGCGCGGAGCGCGGGAGCGGTGCTGGGAGCCGGCGTCGAGGCCCGAGCGGGTCGGGGAGTGGGCATCGACGTGATGGGGGCCGCGGCCCGGACCACCTCGTCGCCGCTGCTCCGAGCGGCGCGGAGGCCGATTGTCAGCGCCGGCACGACACCGACGACCGCCACCGTGCGGCGCGAGCGCGGGCGGTGCGGGGCGGCCGTCACCCCCCGTATGACGACCGGGGGCCGGGAAAGTTCAGGACGATCACCGATCCGCCTGATCTGCAACGAGATCGTTACGCAAGTGACAAACACCACCTCCCCGTATGGGAGGTCTCCGTCACACTCCTACACTGCACACGCCCGGCACCGCGCTCACCTGCGGCGACGGGCTTGTCGAGACGCCAGGGCTGCCGTCCGAGTGCCCCTGGCCCAAGTGAACGACTTGATCCAGGAGGACGGATGTCCCTGTCCACCACCACACTCGCCCAGGGCGCGGAGAACTCTCTGCAGCTCAGCGGGAGCGACTACACGATCGTCATCGTGGTCGCGGTGGTCGCCCTTGTCGCATTGGCCATCGGGTTCATCCTGCGCAGGGAGGTACTCGCGGCCGACCCGGGGACCTCCAAGATGCAGGAGATCGGCCGAGCGGTCCAGGAAGGCGCCACGGCCTACCTCAACCGGCAGTTCAGAACCCTCGGTGTGTTCGTCATCATCGTGTTCCTCCTGTTGTTCGCGCTCCCCGCGTCGACCATCGGTGAGCGCATCGGACGTTCCATCTTCTTCCTCATCGGGGCCCTCTTCTCCGCCACCATCGGCAGCCTGGGCATGCGCCTGGCCACCGCCGCCAACATCCGCGTCGCCTCGGCGTCGCGCGACGACGGCGGCCGCGAGAAGGCCACCCGCATCGCCTTCCGCACCGGCGGCGTGGTCGGCATGTTCACCGTCGGCCTGGGCCTGCTCGGCGCCGCGGTGGTCGTGCTCGTCTACGCAGGCGGCGCTCCCCGCGTGCTCGAGGGCTTCGGCTTCGGTGCCGCCCTGCTCGCGATGTTCATGCGTGTCGGCGGCGGCATCTTCACCAAGGCCGCGGACGTCGGCGCCGACCTCGTCGGCAAGGTCGAGCAGGGCATCCCCGAGGACGATCCCCGCAACGCCGCCACCATCGCCGACAACGTCGGCGACAACGTGGGTGACTGCGCCGGCATGGCCGCGGACCTCTTCGAGTCCTACGCCGTCACGCTCGTGGCCGCGCTGATCCTCGGCAGTGCCGCGTTCGGTCTGCACGGGCTGCTGTTCCCGCTGATCGTGCCGGCCATCGGGGTGATCACCGCGGTGATCGGCGTCTACATCACCCGCACCCGCCCGAACGAGGGCAGCCTCAAGACGATCAACCGCAGCTTCTACATCTCCGCGGTCATCTCGGCGGTGCTCTGCGCCATCGCGGCTTTCGTCTACCTGCCGAACACGTTCGCCGGATTCACCACCCCGGAGGGCAAGAACGGCCCGACCGACGGATCGGTCGTCGCGGCCATGGGCTCCAGCGACCCGCGCCTCATCGCCACCATCGCGGTGATCATCGGCATCGTGCTGGCCGCGGCCATCCTGCGGCTCACCGGCTACTACACCGGCACCGAGGACAAGCCCGTCCAGGACGTCGGCAGGTCCTCGCTCACCGGTGCGGCCACCGTCATCCTCTCGGGCATCTCGATCGGTTTCGAGTCGGCCGTCTACACCGCGCTCGTCATCAGCGCGGCCGTGTTCGGCGCGTTCGCGCTGGCCACCGGCTCCATCACGATGTCGCTGTTCGCGGTGGCGCTGGCCGGTACCGGCCTGCTCACCACGGTCGGCGTCATCGTCGCGATGGACACCTTCGGTCCCGTCGCCGACAACGCCCAGGGCATCGCCGAGATGTCGGGCGACGTCGAGGGCGCCGGCGTCGGCATCCTCACCGAGCTCGACGCGGTCGGGAACACCACGAAGGCCATCACCAAGGGCATCGCGATCGCCACGGCGGTGCTCGCGGCCACCGCGCTGTTCGGGTCTTACCGCGACGCCATCACCACGGCGCTGACGGATGCCGGTCAGGCGGTCGACCCGACCAAGCTGCTGTCGAGCCAGTTCGGCACGGGCTTCGCCAACGAGGTCTTCTCCCCCAACACCCTGGTCGGCGTGATCATCGGTGCGTCCGTGGTGTTCATGTTCTCGGGCCTGGCCATCAACGCGGTCACCCGCGCGGCCGGGGCCATCGTCTTCGAGGTGCGCCGCCAGTTCCGCGAGCACCCCGGGATCATGGACTACTCGGAGAAGCCCGAGTACGGCCGCGTCGTCGACATCTGCACCCGCGACTCGCTCCGTGAGCTGGCCACCCCCGGCCTGCTCGCGGTCTTCGCCCCGATCGCCGTCGGCTTCGGCCTCGGGCTGGGCCCGCTCGCCGGCTACCTGGCGGGCGCCATCGCCACCGGCACCCTGATGGCCATCTTCCTGGCCAACTCCGGTGGCGCCTGGGACAACGCGAAGAAGCTGGTCGAGGACGGCAACCACGGTGGCAAGGGATCGCCCGCCCACGAGGCGACGATCATCGGTGACACCGTCGGCGACCCGTTCAAGGACACCGCTGGCCCGTCGATCAACCCGCTGATCAAGGTGATGAACCTGGTCTCGGTGCTGATCGCGCCGGCCATCGTCGTGTTCTCGGTCGGCCCCTCGGCGAACACGCCGGTCCGGCTCGTGATCGCGCTCATCGCCGTCGCGATCATCGTCGCGGCAGTCGTCGTGTCGAAGCGTCGGTCCACCTCCATCACCGACACCCCGGCGGAGACGACGGTCGCCTGACCGCCCCGATCCGCTCGACGGAGGCCGTTCACCCGCGCGGGTGAGCGGCCTCCGTCGTTTCGGGGCCCGAGTACGGTCCGTCCGGTCCGCACCTCCGTTCCGCCGGGAGCCACGCATGCACCGCAGTATCCGCACCGCCCTGATCGCCGCCGGCGCCGCCACGGCGATGCTCGTGACGGGGTGCTCCACCACCGTGACGGGCTCGCCCGCAGCCGTCGGCGCCTCGTCCGCCGCACCGTCCGCGCCGGCCACCGGCGACCCGGTGGCGTGGATCAACGGCGTCTGCGGGTCCCTGCTCGGATTCGTGCGTACCGTCTCCGCCCCACCCGCGATCGACTCCTCCAGCCCGCAGAAGGCCGTCACGGGCCTCAGCACCTACCTGGGTACCGCCGTCACCGCGATCGACAAGGCCACGACGGACATCAAGGGGGCCGGCCCCTCACCCGTGGAGGGCGGCGACAAGGCCGTCACCACGATCACCGACGCCCTGGGCAAGGCCCGCACGTCGTTCCAGTCCGCGAAGACCAAGATCGACGCCGTGAACACCTCGGACCTCAGCCAGGTCGCCACGGCGCTTCCCGAGGCGCTGGCCCCGCTGCAGGACCTCTCCACGCTGACCAACACGTCCACCGACCTGCAGAGCACCCCCGAGCTCGACAAGGCCGCGCAGCAGGCCCCCAACTGCCGGGCGCTGCAGACCACCGGGGGCTGACTTCCCGACCGTTCGGCGAGTCGATGAGCCGATGATCGAACATGTGTTCTACGGTTCGGTCCGTGTCGCAGCTCTCGCTGTTCTCCGCCGACTCACGTCCGGCCCGGCTCGCCGATCTCGGTGGGCTGCTGTGCGGCCCGGGCCGGATCACCCGCTTCGGCGCCGGTGACCAGGCCCGGCTCTCCGTCGACCTCCCGGACGCGGCCCGCGCGCCCGCCGTGGTGGCCGCCTGCGCCGCCGTCGGCATCGCCGCACAACCCGTCGTCACCGAGTCGGGCGGCGTCTCCGTCCGCACCGCCTTCCGCTGTGACCTGGTCGGACTCGCCCGCACGTGGACCGATGGCACGGTGAAGGCGGTACCCGCGGAATGGCAGCTCGACGGCCCGGCGTTGCGGCTGTGGGCCATGTCCGCGGGGTGGCCCGACGGGCGCGGCGGCTACCTCCTCGCGCTCGACCGGGACGCCCCGCAGACCCACCAGTCCCTGATCGCCGCGGCCACCCGGGCGGGCATCCCGCCGGCCCGCGTCGGGGACGGCGCGGCGTTGCGGATCAGCGGTACCCGGCGGGTCCAGCGGCTCGTCGAGCTGGTCGGCCCGGTGCCTCCCAGGCTGTCCGGGGAGCACTGGCCCAGGTACTGGGGTCGCCACGCGTCTTGACAACCATGGTTAGGCTCTCGCGGCGCGGGCTCGGCGGAATGAGACAGTCACGACGTGGGGCCGCGAAGCGTGATGAAGGCAACACGGCGTGTGGTGTGCAACCGTGAGGCTCCGGAGAACGTCCGGAGCGACGGGACGCATACTCGATGACACGGCCGGGGCCCGCGCGGTCGTCGACGATGGAGTAGGACCAGGTGACAACCGGAACGACGAGCTCGAAGCCCACCGCCACAGGCGGCGAGGGCACCGACGGCGTGCCCACCCGCAGGACGGGTGGCGGCAGCCGGCGCTCCGGCACGCCCGCCGCCACCGCCACGAGCCGCCCGTTGCGCCGGCTCGTGATCGTCGAGTCGGGCACCAAGGCCAAGAAGATCCAGGCCTACCTCGGCAAGGACTACGTGGTGGAGGCCTCCGTCGGCCACATCCGCGACCTGCCGCGCGGTGCCGCGGACGTGCCGGCGAAGTACAAGGGCGAGGCCTGGGCGCGGCTCGGCGTCGACGTCGACAACCAGTTCGCGCCGCTCTACATCATCACGCCGGAGAAGAAGAGCAAGGTCGCCGAGCTCCGCGAGGCGCTCAAGGGCGTGGACGAGGTCCTGCTCGCCACGGACCCCGACCGCGAGGGCGAGGCCATCGCCTGGCACCTGCTCGACACGCTCAAGCCGAAGATCCCCGTGCGTCGCATGGTGTTCCACGAGATCAGCGAGCCGGCCATCCGCGCCGCCGTGGAGAACCTGCGCGACCTCGACCAGGACATGGTCGACGCCCAGGAGACGCGCCGCATCCTCGACCGCCTCTACGGCTACGAGGTCTCCCCCGTGCTGTGGAAGAAGGTCATGCCGAAGCTCTCGGCGGGCCGGGTGCAGTCGGTGGCCACGCGCATCGTGGTGGCGCGGGAGCGCGAGCGCATGGCGTTCGTCTCGGCGTCGTACTGGGACATCGCCGCTCAGTTGGATGCCGGACCCGCCGCGACACCACGCCAGTTCCCGGCCCGCCTGGTCGGCATCGACGGGCACCGCGTCGCCACGGGCCGCGACTTCGGCGCCGACGGCCAGCTCAAGACCACCGGCAAGGACCCGGCCCGCGCGCTCGACGAGGCGTCCGCCCGGCAGCTGGCCGAGGCGCTGCAGGACCGCGCGCTGGCCGTCGAGTCGGTGGAGTCCAAGCCCTACACACGTAAGCCCTATGCGCCGTTCATGACCTCCACGCTGCAGCAGGAGGCGGGCCGCAAGCTGCGCTTCTCGGCCGACCGCACCATGCGCAGCGCCCAGCGCCTCTACGAGAACGGCTACATCACCTACCTCCGCACCGACTCCACCACGCTGTCGCCGTCGGCGATCGAGGCGGCCAGGAGGCAGGCGCGCGAGCTCTACGGTGACGCCTACGTGCCCGCGCAGCCCCGGCAGTACACGAGGAAAGTCAAGAACGCGCAGGAGGCCCACGAGGCCATCAGGCCCGCTGGAGACACCTTCCGCACGCCGGGCGACATCGCCCGGGAGGTCGACGGCGACGACTTCCGCCTCTACGAGCTGATCTGGCAGCGCACGGTGGCGTCGCAGATGGCCGACGCGCGGGGCACCACGGTCAGCGTCCGCATCGCGGGCACCGCCGCCACCGGCGAGGCCGTCACGTTCGCCTCCTCGGGCCGCACCATCACCTTCCCCGGCTTCCTCAGGGCCTACGTCGAGACCGTCGACGACCAGGCCGGCGGCGAGGCCGACGACGCCGAGTCGCGGCTGCCCGAGCTCACCGAGGGCCAGTCGCTCACGGCGGCGTCACTCACGCCGGAGGGCCACTCCACCAACCCGCCGTCGCGCTTCACGGAGCCCAGCCTCATCAAGCAGCTGGAGGACCTCGGCATCGGCCGCCCGTCCACCTACGCCTCGATCATCAAGACGATCCAGGACCGCGGGTACGTGTGGAAGAAGGGCCAGGCGCTGGTCCCGTCGTGGATCGCGTTCGCCGTGGTCGGGCTGCTGGAGCACCACTTCGGCCGGCTCGTCGACTACGACTTCACCGCCGCGATGGAGGACGAGCTCGACGCCATCTCGCAGGGCACGCAGCACCGCACCGACTGGCTCACCGGCTTCTACTTCGGCGCCGACCAGGGCACCGAGGGCTCGGTGGCGCGCGCGGGCGGGCTGAAGAAGCTCGTCGGTGTCAACCTCGAGGAGATCGACGCCCGGGAGATCAACTCCGTTCCGGTGTTCGACGACGTCGTAGTGCGCGTCGGCCGCTACGGCCCGTACCTGGAGCGCGTGCGCGACGGGCAGAGCCAGCGCGCCAACCTGCCCGAGGACCTCCCGCCCGACGAGCTCACCCGCGAGGTCGCCGAGCAGCTGTTCTCGGTGCCGCAGGAAGGCCGCTCGCTGGGCGTCGACCCCGTCACGGGCCACGAGATCGTCGCGAAGGAGGGCCGCTACGGGCCCTACGTCACGGAGATCCTGCCCGACGAGGCCGAGCCGGAGCCCGAACCCGCACCGGCCCCGAAGACCACCCGCGCCAGGACGGCCGCGACCACGGCGACGGCCACCACGGCCAAGGCCCCGGCGCGCAAGAAGGCGCCGGCCAAGCCGAAGCCGCGCACGGGGTCGCTGTTCAAGGGAATGTCCACCGAGACGGTCACGCTCGAGGAGGCGCTGCGGCTGCTGTCGCTGCCGCGCCTGGTGGGCCAGGACCCGGAGAGCGGCGACGAGATCACCGCGCAGAACGGCCGCTACGGCCCCTATCTGAAGAAGGGCACGGACTCCCGCTCGCTCGCGGAAGAGGAGCAGCTGTTCACGGTCACCCTCGACGAGGCGCTGGAGATCTACAAGCAGCCGAAGCAGCGCGGCCGGCGCACGGCCGCGGCCACCCCGCCACTGCGCGAGCTGGGCGTCGACGCCAACACCAAGAAGCCGATGGTGATCAAGGACGGCCGCTTCGGCCCGTACGTCACCGACGGTGAGACCAACGCGAGCCTGCGCAAGGGCGACAGCGTCGAGGAGCTCACCGACGAGCGAGCGAGCGAGCTGCTGGCCGAGCGCCGCGCCCGCGGCCCGGCGCCGAAGAAGCCCACGGCGCGCAAGCCCGCGGCCCGCAAGCCCGTGGCGAAGAAATAGCGGCTGACGCCGCCCGTGCGCGGATAACGGTGTTCCCACACCGTTATCCGCGCACGACCTCTGATCAGGGGACCAGCAGCGCCTTGACCGCCGCGGCCACCCGGCCACCGTCGGCCCGGCCGGCCGCCGCCGCGTTGGCCTTCTTCATGACCTGCCCCATCTGCCGCGGGCCGGGCTTCTCCCCCAGCTCGGCGGTGGTCTCCTCGACCGCCGCGGCCGCGATCACGGCCAGCTCGTCGTCGGAGAGCTGGGTGGGCAGGTAGCGGTCGAGCACCTCGCCCTCGGCGCGCTCCTGGGCCGCGAGCTCCTCACGCCCGGCGGCGGCGAACGCCTCGGCCGACTCCGCGCGCTTCTTGGCCTCCTTGGCGATGACCTTGAGCACCTCGTCGTCGGAGAGCTCGCGCGCCTCGGTGCCGGCGACCTCGGCGTTGCCGATGGCGGTCAGCGTCATGCGCAGGGTGGACTTCACCAGCTCGTCACGGGCCTTCATCGCGGCCGTGAGGTCGGTGCGCAGCTGTGCTTTGAGGGTGCTCACACCGGGCGACGCTAGTCCACACGTACTCTGGCCTCGTGAAGAGCTGGGCTCGGCTCGCGCTCGGCGCGACCACCACAGGGGCGGCCACGGTCGTCTACGCGGCCGGCGTGGAGCGTCGGCGCTGGACGTTGCGCGAGGCCACGTTGCCGGTGCTGGCCGCCGGCGCCACGCCGCTGCGCGTCCTGCACGTCTCCGACCTGCACATCACGCCCACCCAGAAGAGCAAGCAACGCTGGGTGACGGCGCTGGCGGAGCTGGAGCCCGATCTCGTCGTCAACACCGGCGACAACCTCGCGCACCCCCGCGCCGTGCCCACCGCCGTCGCCGCGCTGGGCCCGCTGCTGGACCTGCCGGGCCTGTTCGTCTTCGGCAGCAACGACTACTTCGGTCCCACCCCGAAGAACCCCGCCCGCTACCTGACGAAGAGCAAGAAGCGCCACCATGGGGAGAACCTGCCCTGGCGCGACCTGCGGGCCGCGTTCGTCGAGCACGGCTGGGTGGACGCCACGCACGAGCGGGTCAGCATGGAGGTCGCCGGCGTCACGATCGCGGCGGCCGGCGTCGACGACCCGCACCTGGGCCTGGACCGCTACGACCGCATCGCCGGCCGCGCCCGCGGCGACGCCGGCCTGCGCCTGGGCCTCACGCACTCGCCCGAGCCCCGCGTGCTCGACGCGTTCTCCGGCGACGGCTACGACCTCGTCCTGGCCGGCCACACCCACGGCGGCCAGCTGCGGCTGCCCGGCTACGGCGCCATCGTCACCAACTGCGGCATCGACCGCTCCCGCGCCCGCGGCGCCTCGCGCTGGGGCACCCACACCCGCCTGCACGTCTCGGCCGGGCTGGGGACCTCCCCGTTCGCCCCGGTGCGCTTCGCCTGCCCGCCGGAGGCCAGCATCCTGACGCTGGTGCCCCGCCTGACCGCCGTCGACGCCGAGGGGGCCACCCCCGCAAAGGCCGTGGCGGACGTCAGCTAGACTTCACCACGGCTCGCAGCACGATCGCGAGCCATCGGGGTGTGGCGCAGCTTGGTAGCGCGCTTCGTTCGGGACGAAGAGGTCGCAGGTTCAAATCCTGTCACCCCGACCACACGCAAAGGCCCTCTGACCAGCCGGTTCAGGGGGCCTCGCCCGTGGAGGGGCCACGTCGTCCACGACCGACTTCAAGCGCGAGCTGCCCTGCTACACGGCCAGGCGCAATTCCCCGCAACTCGTCGACCGTGCCCGACCTGCGCTACGTCATGATCAACGGCCACGGCGACCCGAACACCCCCGGCCTGGCCCACACGACGGGCGCGACCACGTCGTGATGCCGCTCGAGGGTCTCTGGTGGGCCGAGGACACGGCCACCTTCACCAGCGCACGGGACACGACGCGGTGGGACCGGACGCTGATGATCATGGTGCCCGACTGGATCACCACGGAGATGTTCGACGCCGCCGTCGAGAAGATCGGGCCTCGCGAACGGGTGGCGGCCGTCCGGCTGGAGACGCTGTCCGAGGGCCGTTGCGTCCAGGGCTCCGACGTTCCGGGCTCCGACGTTCCGGGCTCCGACGTTCCGGGCTCCGACGTTCCGGGCTCCGACGTTCCGGGCTCCGACGTTCCGGGCTCCGACGTTCCGGGCTCCGACGTTCCGGGCTCCGACGTTCCGGGCTACGGCATCTTCACCTCACCCATCTCGGACCAGCCCGCCCCGGGCAGCTCCTGGTAGACGATCCTCGGGACGGACGCCACGACGGACGGCAGCCAGCCGAAGAACCACTGCGCGTGCTCGGACGAGACGTGTGCCTCGCCGGCCGCCTGGTCGACGTAGTTGGCGATCACGGAGAACTCGTCGGGGTTCTCGACGCCGGCGAAGCAGCTGAACACGAGGTTGCCGGGCTCGTCCCGCACCTGCGCCGAGTACCGGGTGATGCCGGCGAGGAAGTCGTCCCGCTTCTCCGGGCGGACGTCGATCCTGATCACGATGAAAATCACACCGCCATCGTCCACCCGATCGGCGCCGGCGGGTGTCCCAACGCGAGACGGTTCAGAGCGGCAGGCGCTTGTAGGTCACCGCGCTGATCCGCTCCATCAGCTCTACGGGCACCACCCAGTCCCCGGGTGACCCCGACGCGCTGGCGTCGTGGGCCCGCGCCGCCCGCACCACCGCGTCGGCGTCCCCCACGTCGAGACCCGTGAACCGGACGCGGGTCTTGCCCGGCCCGTCCACGGCGACGACGCCGTGCTCGGGGCAGCCGCCGAGGCACTGCACGCCCCGCACGGCCACCCCGGACGCCGCGACCGCCGCCGACATCACCGCGCCGAACGTGCCCGTGGCGCGCATGTCGTACCGCGGGCACGTCCGGCAGATGAGCAGGGTCACGGCGCCGTCAGACGGCGGTCGCGGTGGTGTCGTCGCCCGGCTCCTTGTGGAACCGGCCGTCCTTCATGATCGCGTTGATCCGGTCGCGGTCCTGTAGGACGGTGATGTCGGCGATCGGGTCGCCGTCGACGAGGATCAGGTCGGCCAGGTAGCCGGGCTGGACCTTGCCCAGCTCGTCGGGGCGCAGCATGATCTCGCCGCCGAGCGCGGTGGCCGACAGGATGGCCTCCATCGGCGTGAACCCGAGCAGCTCGACGAAGTGCTCCAGGTCGCGGGCGTAGGTGCCGTGCGGCGTCCACGCGAAGCCGTAGTCGCCGCCGGGCAGGATCCTGACGCCGCGCCGGTGCATCTCGCGCAGGCCCTTGATCGCGGTCTCCAGCTCCTTCTTGTACCCGACGGCCTCGGCGGCCTCCTGCGGGAAGCCGAAGGACTCCGCCTCGTAGAGGGTGGCGACGAGCCAGTTGATGCCGGGCGCGACGAACACCCAGTCCTTGGCCTCCTCGAGCATGTCGAGGCCCTCGTCGTCGGTGAAGCTCGCGTGGTAGATGATGTCCAGCCCGTTGCGCAGACACATCTTCACGCTCTCCGCGGAGCGGGCGTGGGCGCAGACGCGCTTGCCACGGCGGTGGGCCTCGGTGACGGCGGCGGCCACCTCCTCGTCGGAGAAGTAGGTGTCCTCCGCGCGTTGGGTGCCGGTGATCTCCTCGCCGGTCATCGAGAGCTTGATCTGGTCGACACCCAGGTCGATCAGCTCCCGCACGGCCTTGCGCATGCCCTCCGGGCCGTCGGCGAACTTGGTGATCGACTTGATGAGCGCGCCGCCGGTGACCGCGATCTCCGGGCCGTTGGCCAGGTAGCGCGGGCCGGGGATCCTCCCGGCGTTGATGGCGTCGCGGCAGACGACGTCGAGGCGGTCCTTCGCCGACGCGGCGCCGAGACACATGGTGTAGCCGGAGTCGATGTAGGTCTTCGCCGACTCGACACTCGCCAGCAGGTGCTCCTCGACCGGCATCGTGCCCAGGCCGTCGAGGTCGGCGCTGTTGATCCAGCTGAAGTGGGTGTGGGCGTCGCAGAGCCCGGACATCAGGGTGCGGCCGCGGCCCTCGACCACGCGGGCGCCCTCGGCGCGCGCGGGATCGACGGTGCCGACGGCGGCGATGCGGTCGTCCTCGACGAGGACGTCGCCGGGGTAGGGGTCGGCTCCGGTGGAGTCGAGGATGCTGACGTTGCGGAACAGGGTCGAGCTCATCGGGCGATCTCCTCGGCGGTGAGGGGTAGGAGGAACTTGAGCAGGAGTTCGGTGACGGGTCCGGCCGCTTCGAGCGCGGTCCAGTGCCCGATGCCGGGCACGATCTCGACGGTCGCACTGGCGGTGGCCAGCGCCTCGCTGACCACCGGCGGGCCGACCTTGTCGTCGGTGCCGGTGACCAGCAGCAACGGCACGGCGGGATCGATCGGGCCGGGGTCGGTGGCGGCGGCCAGCGCCTCGCAGTTGCGGGCGTAGCCCTCCGCGTCCTGGCGCATGACCAGCTCGCGGACGAACGCGGCCACCTCCGGCTTGTCACGGCGGGTGGTCTCCGACAGCGCGTTCGCGACCACCCCGGGTGCGACGGCGGCGGTGCCCTTGTCGCGCAGCACGCCGGCGCGGTCGCGCTGGGCCTGGCGGCCGGCCTCGGCCGGTTCGGCGACCGCGCCGAGCAGCGCCAGCGCGGTGACCTTCTCCGGGTACCGCGCGGCCAGCGACCGGACGACGAGCGTGCCCATCGAGTGCCCGACGACGGCGGCGCCGTCGACGTCCAGCGCGTCGAGCACGGCCGCGAGGTCGTCGGCGTGCGAGTCGATGCTGATCCCGTCGGCCACCGGCGAGCGACCGGCGCCCGCGGAGTCCACCCGGATCACGGTGTGCGACGGCGCGAGGGCGTCCGCCTGCACCTGGTAGAAGTTCGACGTGCCGCCCAGGCCGTGCACGAGCAGGACCGCTGGGCCCTCCCCCTCGACCTCGACGGCCAGTTCTCTCCCGTTGACCTGCATTCTCATCCGATCCTGTTCTTCTGGGTGCCGAGGCCGGTGATCGAGACCTCGATGACGTCGCCGGTGGCCATGAACTTCGGTGGGTCGAACCCGATGCCGACACCGGCCGGCGTGCCGGTGGCGATGATGTCGCCGGGCTGCAGCGTGATGCCGGCCGAGAGCGTGGCGATCAGCTCCGGGATGTCGAAGATCAGGTCCTTGACCGGCGCGGACTGCCGCGGTTCGCCGTTGACCCAGCTCTCCACCTGCAGCGCCGTGACATCGGCGATCTCGTCGGCCGACACCGCGTAGGGCCCCATCGGGCAGTGCGTGTCGAGTCCCTTCCCGAGGAGCCACTGCTTGTGCTTGCGCTGCAGGTCGCGGGCGGTGAAGTCGTCGATGATCGTGTAGCCCCACACGTGGTCGACGGCGTCCTCACGGCTGATCCCGCGGCCCCCGACCCCGATGATCACGCCGAGCTCGGCCTCGTAGTCCAGCTCGCTCGTGACGTCGTGGTGGGGCTCGATGACGTCGAACGGGCCGGTCACCGAGGTGGTGGCCTTCGAGAAGATCACCGGGAACTCCGGCATGTCCTGCGAGCGGTCGGGCTGGTCGTAGCCGCTGCGGCCGAACTCCAGCACGTGGTCGCGGTAGTTCTTGCCGACGCAGAAGATGTTGCGCCGGGGCGTGGGGATGGGGGCGTGCAGGCGCACGGCGTCCACGGGGACCGAGGGCGCGGTCGCGGCGTCGCGCGCCAGCACCGGGCCGAGCTCGGCCCACCCCTCCACGACCTCGAGCACCCCGGCCCCGGCGGGCAGCAGCGCGGTCACGTCGTGCACGACGTCGACGTCGACGTCGACGTCGACGACCCCGACCTTCTGCGGACCCCCGTGGGAGAACGTCACCAGCCTCATGGCTGCACCAATCTGAACCAATAGAACCAATCTGACCAGCGCCGAAAGTACCCGCCCCTATACATGCTGTCGAGAGGCAACTCAATGGTCTAGATTGGTCGCGTGATGCTCGTAGAACGGTCCCTCCGGGAACTGCTGGCCGAAGGCAGCCGCAACGGCACGCTCGTGCCCGGCTCCAAGCTGCCCACCGAGCGCGACCTCGTGCAGCGCCTCGCCGCCCCGCGCAGCGCCATCCGTCAGGCCCTCGACGTGCTCGAACGCGACGGCCTCGTCATCCGTCACGTCGGGCGCGGCACCTTCCTCACCGACCACGCCCAGCAGGTGGACGGAGCCTCGGCCGACACCAGCCCGGCCGAGATCATGCAGGTCCGGCTGCTGCTCGAACCCCAGGTCGCGGCGCTCGCCGCGCGCGTGGGCACCCAGGCCGACCTCGACCGCATCGTCGAGTGCCTCGACGGCGGCGGCGCGAGCGACGACTTCGAGGGCTTCGAGGCCTGGGACGCCAAGCTGCACCGGGCCATCGCGCAGGCCGCCCACAACGGGCTGCTCATGAGCATGTTCGACGTGCTCAGCACGGCCCGTGCGCTACCGATCTGGGGCACCCTCAAGCGCCGCACGTCCAGCCCGGAGCGACGCCGCTGCTACCACGCCGAGCACACCGCGATCGTCGACGCGCTGCGCGACCGCGACCCCGACGCCGCCGCCGACGCCATGCGCACCCACCTGCGCGCCGTCTCCGACAACCTCCTGGGCAGCCCCTGACTCGAGCCGCCCGTCACGCACCTCCGCCACCGGATCCCAGCCCGGCGACGAGCAGCCCGACCAGGCGGCGGGCGTCGTAGCGGGGGTCGACGCCCGCGCAGAGGTTGCCGACGCCGAACATCAGCTCGAAGGCCGCCACGTCGGAGCGGATCTCCCCGGCGGCGGCCGCGGCGGCGAGCAGCTCGGCGCAGACGGGCACGAGGCGGTCGAGGAAGTAGGCGTGCAACGGGCCGGCGTTGTCGGACCGGATCGCCGTGGCCAGCCCGTGCTTGGTGACGAGGAAGTCGACGAACAGGTCGATCCACGCCGCCAGCGCGGCGTGCGGTGTCCCACTGCTCGCCAGCAGGGCCGGACCCGCCTCGGCGCAGGCCTCCACCTGGTGCCGGTAGACGGCCACGACGAGATCCGCGCGCGTCGGGAAGTGGCGGTAGATCGTGCCCATCCCGACGCCGGCCGCGGCCGCGATGTCGCGCACCGGCGCCTCCACGCCCGACCGGACGAACACGGCGGCGGCCGCGTCCAGCAGGGCCTGCTGGTTGCGCCGCGCGTCGGCCCGCTTGCGCGGGGCCTCCTCCTCGGACACTGCACCCCTCCCGGGCTAAGCGGAACATTGCTCCGTATCGTGGGCGGAGCAGTGTTCCACTTAGCAGGATGCCACAGCGAGGAGACCGACCATGACCACGAGCTTCGGGATCATGACCGCGCCGATGCAGGTCGACTACCAGGACGTCCAGCGGGTGTGGCGCGAGGCGGACGCGATCCCCGAGATCGGGCACGCGTGGCTGTTCGACCACCTGATGCCCATCGGCGGCGACCCCGACGGGCCGATCCTCGAGGGCTGGACGCTGCTCGGGGCGCTGGCCGCGCAGACCGAGCGGCTGCGGCTGGGCCTGCTCGTCACCAGCAACCGCTTCCGGCCGCCGGCGATGCTCGCGAAAATCGCCACGACCGTCGACATCGTCTCCGGCGGACGGCTCGACTTCGGCATCGGCGCGGGCTCGCGGCCGAGCGTCCCCATGGCCCGGCGCGAGTACGAGGCCCACGGGCTGCCCTACCACGACGCCGCCCACGCGGTGGGCAGTCTCGCCGAGGCGTGCACGATCATCCGGCGGCTGTGGACCGAGGCCGCGCCGTTCGACTTCCCGGGCACCCACCACCAGCTCACCGGAGCGTTCGGCAACCCGAAGCCCGTCCAGCGCCCCCACCCGCCGATCGTCATCGGTGGACGGGCGGCCTCGACGCTTCGCGTGGTGGCCGAGCACGCCGACGTCTGGAACATCCCCGGCGGCGACCTCGACGACGCCGTGGCCCGCAGCGCGCTGCTGGACCGCTACTGCGCCGAGATCGACCGCGACCCCGCGTCGATCACCCGGTCGATCCACCTCGGGGTCTCCTACGAGAAGCCGGAAGACACCCGCGACGCGATCGCCCGGGCCGTCGACGCCGGGTTCTCGCACCTCGTCCTCGGGCTGTCGGCGCCCTATCCCGTCGGTGTCGCGCAGTGGGTGGCCGACGAGCTCATCACCGGCTGACCAGCCCGAGTCCGCGCCGGCCGGTGTCGTTGAGGTCGTCGACGGAGAAGCGGTCGGGCCAGGTGCGTTCGTAGTGCTCGGCCGGGAAGTCGCCCGGGCTCGATCCGGTGCGGAAGGCGTCACGGACTTCGCGGCGTAGGTCTCGTTGCGGGGGCACCACGGGGCGGCGGGGATGTACATGACGTTGCCCCAGCCCTTCTGGTCGGTCACCGGGTCGACGCCGTGGATCATGTCGCAGTGCCACCAGACGGAGTCGCCGGCCTCGACGTCGGGGATGCCGGAGACGGCCTGCATGAGCAGCGGGTGCCACGTCGCGTTCGCCGGGAAGACCTGGTTGACGGTGACGCCGCACATGTCGTCGTCGGGCACGTCGGCCAGCAGCGGGCGGAGCATCAGGTACGCCATGGCCTCCGGGATGGGCACGGTGTGCAGCACGCCCTGGTCGTGGTCCATGTCCGACAGCGCCGTCCAGCCCTGGAAGGTGCGGAACGCCGAGCACATCGTGGTGCCGGGGTACTGCGGGCCGGCGGTGCGGTGGGCGGCGTCCCAGGGGTCGTACTGCTCGACGGTGCCGTCGAACAGGTGCCGGAACGCCCGCTGGTAGGCCTCGGTCATCCACAGGTCGAGGTTGCCGGGGTCGAGGTGGGTGCCGAGCCCGCCCGAGTCGGCGCCCGGTGGACGGCGCCGGATGCGGTCGGGATAGAGCGAGTCGCGGTCGGGGTCGAACCACCGCACGCCGTCGGACTCGCTGCGCCACTGGGCGTTGAGGAAGGCCTGCACCCGGGCCATCCGGTCGCTCTGGCGGGCCTGCATCTGCGGGGGTGACCAGTAGACGGGGTAGATCTCGGGCCGGGAGCCGACGCTGCCGAAGAAGTCGTCGGCCGGGCCGCGGTAGTTCTCGAAGAACCGGTTGTTCTCGACGTAGTCGACGACCTCACCGTCCCAGCCGACGGCCTGCTCGTGCGGGAAGTGGCCGCGCACGACCAGGCACCCACGGCGGTGGAGCCTGGCGAGCGCGTCGGCGGGCACGGTGCCGGCATCGATGTCGGCGTAGTCGATCACGGGCCAGACGGTCTCGCCGCGTTCCTTCTCCGTCACGATCTCCGCCACCCGCTGGGCGACCCGGGCCTCGACGACGGCGAAGACCTCCTCGACCGTGCGCCCGGACGCTGTGATGCGGGCCCGCAGGGCCGCCTTGATCTCCCGGACCGCCGCCTGCAGGTCGGCCGGCGGGGTCTCCCAGTGAGGCAGGGGCGTCATGCCGTCTCCTTTGGTGAGGACTCCTTACTAGAACGACGTTAGACTGCCGGCCGAGGTTCAGGCAAGAGTCCTTACTAGAATGCCGCCGTGCCCCCCGCCAAGCCGTCGCTGGACCTGCTGCGGTCGTTGACCGACGAGCACGTGCTGCGCGCGTTGACCGAGGTGCGGCGGCTGACCCGGGCCGAGCTCGCCTCGCGGACCGGCCTGTCCAAACCCACGGTCTCCGACAGCGTGCGCCGCCTGTGCGACGCGGGACTGCTGGTCGACACCGGGGAGCGGACGACCGGGCGGGGGCGGGTCGGCTCGTACTACGGCCTCGCCGACGACGTCGGCCACGCGCTGGTGGTCGGCGTCGCGCCGGAGGGGATCGTGGCCGAGGCGGTCGACGTGCACGGTGACGTGATCGCCACGGCGACCACCGGGATCACGCGCCCGGCCCGGGCGGCGCAGGTCGTCGCGGCGCTGACGACGGCGGCCCGGGCGGTGCGGGACGACGTCGGAGCGCGGCCCCGGCTCGCGGTGGTCAGCGCGGCCGACCCGGTGGACCGGGCCACCGGGCGCCTGGTCCACCTGCCCGACTCCCCGTTCCTGCTCGGTGAGCTGTCCCCGGCCGAGGTGCTGGCGGGGCTCGTCGACGGTCCGGTGTCGGTCGACAACGACGTGAACTGGGCGGCCCGCGCCGAACGTGACGCCGCCGACGACCCGGACCTCGACGACCCCTCGCCCGAGGACCTCGCCTACGTCCACCTCGGCGAGGGTCTGGGCTGCGCCGTGGTCAACGACGGCGTCGTCCGCCGCGGACACGGCGGCCTCGTCGGCGAGATCGCGCACGTCCTGGTCGACGGCCCGGCGGGCCGGGCCATGCCGCTGATCGACGTGTTCGGCGCGGTGGGCCTGCGCCGTCCCGGCTCGACGGCGGTCGACGTGCCCGCGCTGCTCACCGCGGTCCGCGGTGGCGACCCGCGGGCGGACGAGGTGACGACGACCATCGCCCGGGCCGTCTGCGGCGTGCTGGCTGCCGCAGTGGCCTTCGCCGACCCCGCGCTCGTCGTCGTCGGCGGCTCCTGGGGCACCGAGCCCGCCGTCCTCGGCGCCGTCACCGCCGCGTTCGGGCGGTTCCCCCGGCACGTCCCGATCCGCCCGGCCCGGCTGGTGGACGGCGCCGCCCTCGCCGGCGCCCGGAACCATGCCCTCGACCAGCTCCGGACGGCCGTCGCCACCGCGACCCGGCCGTGAGCACGACCGGGCCGCGTGCCCTCAGCGGGCCAGCAGCTCCCCGAGGTGCCGGTCCACCTGCTGCATGAACGTCGGGGCGACGCCGAACAGGCCGAGGTGGCCCAGCACGTCGTCGATCACCCGCAGCTCGCTGTTCGCGATGAGCGCCTGCTCGGCCTCGTGGTCGCGCACGGGGAAGAACATGTCCTCGTTGATCGGGAGCACGAACGTCGTCGCGGTGATGCGGCCCAGCGCCGCGGCGAGATCACCGCCGGTGTGCCGCGCGACGTCGCCGCGCTGCCACTTCCACGCCATGCACAGCAGGTCGTTGGGGTCCATCGCGGTGAAGTAGGGCTCGAGGAACCCGGCGAGGAACTCCTCCTTCGACCCGAACTCCAGCGCCCGCCACACCTCCTGCTTCCAGAACTCCGTGGAGAAGCCCATCACCGCCCAGATCCCGGCGTGCCGGGTGAGGCCGGCCACCACGTCGGCGTTGCTCTTGTACTCGCCGTCGGCGAACCCGGGATCCGACGTGATCGCCTCCACCAGCGCCTTCCCGAACAGGAAGTCGTGCGGGGTGTTCTGCGCGGTGCCCGCGATCGGTGCCGCCCGCTTCACCTTGTCCGGGAACCGCACGGCCCATTCGTAGGTCTGCTGGGCACCCATCGACCCACCGACCACCAGCTGCAGCGTCTCGATCCCGAAGTGCTCGCGCAGCAGCCGTTCCTGGGCCACCACGTCGTCGCCGATACGGACCTTCGGGAAGTTCGACATCGCGATCTCGTCGGGCGCGTTGTGGGGTGACGTCGAGAGCCCGGAACCGATCTGGTCGATCACCACGATGAAGTAGCGCTCGGGATTCAGCGCGTGGTCCGGGCCGATGTAGACGTCGCGGAAGATCTGGTGGGTGCCCGAGTACCAGGTGGTCACGAGAATGGCGTTGTCGCGCGCGTCGTTCAGGGTGCCGAACGTCGCGACCGCGAGTTGGCAGTCCGCGATGGAGCCGCCCTCCTCCAGGTCGAGCCGGCCGATGCTCACGAGGTCGTAGTCGCCGTGGAACTCGTGGGAGTAGAACGGGTTGTCGATCATGCGGACGCACCTTCCCTGGTGATCGTGAATCCCTCGTAGTCGTTCGCGACGACCTCGTCGCACTTCGCCCGGTACGGCCCGACGAAATCGAGGTTGGGCATGAACACGCGCGGTTTGCCGGGGATGTTGGCGCCCATGTACCAGGTGTCGGCCTGCTGGAACAGCGTCGGCGCGACGACGTCCTGGCAGTGCTGCACCCAGGCGTCCTCGGCCTCGCGGGTGGGCTCGATGGTGGCGGCGGCGCGCTCACGCAGGTCCCCGATGATCCGGGCCACGAGGTCGACGTGCTGCTCGATCGAGACGGGCATGTTCGACAGCACCGACGGGCTCTGCGGCCCGGTGATGGTGAACAGGTTCGGGAACCCCGCGCTGGTCAGGCCCAGGTAGGTGCGCGGTCCCTCGACCCACTTGTCGCGCAGCAGCTCGCCGCCGCGACCACGAATGTCGATCTTGTTCATCGGTCCGGTCATGGCATCGAACCCCGTCGCGTAGACGATGGCGTCGAACGCGAACTCGGCCCCGCTCTCCAGCCGCACCCCGGTGGGCGTGATCTCGGCGATCGGGTCGGACTTCACGTCGACGAGGTGCACGTGCGGCTCGTTGAAGGTCTCGAAGTAACCGGAGTCGAGCGGGTTGCGCTTCACGCCGAACGGATAGCCCTTCGGCGTCAGCAGTTCCGCGGTCGCCGGATCCTGCACCTTCTCGCGGATGCGGTCGTGCAGGAAGTTGCGGACCTTCGCGTTGGCGTCGTCGTCGAAGAAGATGTCGACGTAGCTGCCGAGCCAGATGCCGAACCCGCCCTCGTCCCAGCGGGGTTTGAGCGTCTCGTAGATCTCCTCGTCGGTGGCGTCCGCCGCGTTGCTCTCCAGCAGGTTCAGCTCGAAGCCGAAGTAGGAGTTCTGGATCCGCTCCCGGATTCCCTCGTAGTCGTCGAGGCGGGCCTTCTTGACCTCGTCGGGAACGGGGCCGTTGTTGGCCGGGATGATGTAGTTCGCGGTGCGCTGGAAGACCGTGAGGTCCGAGGCCTCCTTCGCGATCAGCGGAATGGCCTGTACGGCGCTCGCGCCGGTGCCGATGATGCCGACGCGCTTTCCGGTGAAGTCGACGCCCTCGTGCGGCCACAGCCCGGTGTGGAACGTCTCTCCGGCGAACGAGTCGATTCCGGGGAACGGCGGCGTGTTCGACGACGACAGCGCACCGACGGCCGTGATGACGTAGCGGGTCACCACCGTCTCGCCGGTGTCGGTGGTGACCGTCCAGGTGTTCGCGGCCTCGTCGAAGGTGGCGCCGGTGACGCGCGTGTCGAACGTGATGGAGCGGGTGAGGTCGAAACGGTCGGCCACGTGTTCCAGATAGGCGCGGATCTCGTGCTGTTCGGGATAGCGCTCGCTCCACTCCCATTCCCGCCACAGTTCCTCGTCGAACGTGAAGCCGTAGACGTAGCTGTCGGAGTCGCTGCGGGCACCCGGATAGCGGTTCCAGTACCAGGTGCCGCCGACCCCGCCGCCGGCCTCGAACACCCGGACCGTCAGGCCCATCTGGTTGCGCAGCTTGTGCAGCATGTACAGACCGGAGAACCCGGCCCCGATCACGACCGCGTCCACGGTCCCGGTGTCGTCCGCCATGAGGCCACTCCCCGCTCTCGGTGTGACCCAGGACACTGCCCCGCCCTCACCGGTCGAGGCTTGAACGGCAGGTCGTGGCCGTAGAAGGAACTTGCGGTGTTGGGCCGAACGCGCGCCGGGAGCCGGGGTACCGCGCCTACCCTGGGAGAACGCCCGTCAGCGAAGACGCGGAGGTTCACGGTGGCCGCGGAGTTCATCGTCCCGGACGAGCTCACGACATGGGTCCCCGGCCATCTCACGGTCCGCAGTCCCGAGGTGGGCTGGGACGGTGTCTCGGTCCGCGGGTACCGCTACGCGGGCTCGGACGTCGAGGTCCCCGCGATGCGCGACTACATGGTGGTGGCCTACCGCAGGGGCCGGACCGCGATGCGGCGGCGCATCGACGGCGCCTGGATCGACGAGACCCTCGGCCCCGGCGACGTCTCCCTGCTCACCCGCGCCGCGGAGTCGCACTGGGTGTGGCCCGAGGACATCGAGGTCGTGCACGTCTACATCACCGAGGACGAGCTCGCCGCCACCTGCCGCCAGATGTACGAGCGCGACGTCTGCGAGGTGGAGCTGCACGACACCATCAAGGCCGACGACCCGGCGCTCCACCACACCGCGATGCAGATCGCCCACGAGGCCGCGCAGGGGGCGTCGGGGAGCAGGCTGATGGTCGACTCGCTGTCCTGCCAGCTCGCCGTGCACATCCTGCGCCGGCACGCGCACGTGCTCTTCCGTGAGACCGGGGGTCCCGACGGCCTGTCGTTCCGGCAGGAGCGCGTCGTCCGCGACTACATACAGCAGCACCTCGGCGAGAGCCTCTCCCTCGACGACCTCGCCGGCGTGGTCGGCCTGAGCCGCTACCACTTCGCCCGCCGGTTCCGGGCGAGCACCGGCGCGCCGCCCCACGAGTTCCTGCTCCGCCAGCGCGTCGAACGGGCCCGGGCGTTGCTGGAACGCACCAACTCCCCGCTGCTCGACATCGCGTGCGTCTGCGGTTTCGCCGACCAGAGCCACATGACGCGCGAGTTCAAGAAGCGCGTGGGCGTGACGCCCGGGCGTTACCGGGCGCGGAGCCGCTGACTCACGGCACCGCGTCGAGCGAGGTGGCGCGCACCGGCGTCTCGATCACGACGTTGGTGGACTTCACGACGGCGACGGCCAGCACCCCCGGCGCCAGGCCGAGGTCGCGCGCGGCCTCGCTGCTCATCAGCGAGACCACCCGGTGCGGACCGCACTGGATCTCGACCTGCGCCATCACCCGGTCCATCACCACCGCGGTGACCAGGCCGACCAGGCGGTTGCGGGCCGAACCCTGGACGCCCGACGGGTCGGGCGCCGCGCTGGCGTGCTCGCGCGCGAACTCCGCGAGGGCCGCGCCGTCGATCACCTTGCGGTTCGACGCGTCCAGATGGGACGGCAGCTTCTCGGCGTCGACCCAGCGCCGCACGGTGTCGTCGCTGACGCCGAGGAGCCCGGCTGCTTCGGAGATCCTGAACTGGGGCACCTCACGGAGCATACGGCCCGCCCATGTGTGATTTATCCGAACCCCTCGTGATCTGCGACCTGCAGAATAAAACCATTCCTTTACCAGCTAGCGTGCGCATTCTCGGCGCAGGGGCTCCGAGATCCGCACAGCCCGTTCCCATTCTATTCACAGGCAATTCCTAGCTTCACGGCGCACGGTCCGCGCCGGGTGGGGACCTGGTCGAGGAGGACCTCATGAGTGAGATGATGACGACCGAGATCCCGGTGCAGGGATCTGCGGCACCTCCGCCACCGCCGTCGCGGTGGGGGAAGCTGCGCGCCCGTTTCGACTCGATGACGCCCCGGGCGCGCTGGCTCAACCTGATCCTCGCCCTGCTGTTGATTCTCGCGATCGTGCTGGCCTTCACGCTGATCGGGAACCCGAGCACGCCGACGGTGGCGGTGCGGACGGTCGCGGTGACCCGCGCGACCGTCACCTCCAGCGTCACGGGCAGCGGCAACGCCGCCTCCTCGGCCAGTACGCCGGTGAGCTTCCAGACGGCCGGGACGGTCACGGCGGTGAACGTGAAGGCGGGTGACACGGTGACACTCGGCGAGGTGCTGGCGACGATCGACCCCACCAGCTCCAAGGCATCCCTGCGGACGGCCCAGGCCCAGCTCGACAGCGCCAAGGCGGCGCTGGGTCAGGCGGCCTCCGGCCCCACGGCGGTGAAGAAGCAGCAGGACCAGCAGGCCATCACCACAGCCCAGCAGGGGGTGGCCAACGCCAACGCGGCGGTGACGGCGGCGCAGAACCAGCTGGCGCTGGACACCACCTCCACGGCGAGCGCGATCGACAACGCCCAGACCAAGTTCAACGACGACAAGGACTCGACGAACACCGCGGTGGCGAACGCTCAGGCTAAAGAGCGGTCCGACGAGAACACGCAGAACGTCGCAGTGAGCAACGCGGAAGCGTCCTGCAACGTCGTGCAAACCAGTGCGGCGCCGTCGATGGCACCCAGCGCAGCCGGACAGAGCCTGCCTGCCCCGACGGACTGCGCCGCTGCGAAATCAGCTCGGGCGACCCGTGACGCGACACTCCAGTCGGATCGCCAAGCCATCACCACCGCGGAGGAGTCCCAGCAGACGACCCTCGACCTAGACCAGCAGGCCATCACCACCGCCCAGCAGACGCAGTCGTCCACCCTGCTCAAGGACAACACCACCATCGCGACCGACAAGCAGCAGGTGACCACCGCCCAGGGCCAGGTGACGACCGCTCAGCTCACCGCGCAGGCCGACCTCCACCCCGAGACCCCCGACCAGATCGCCCAGGCCAAGGCCCAGGTCGACCAGGCCCAGGTCCAGGTGGACACCGCCCAGAACGGCGTGGACGAGACCGAACTCAAGGCCCCGCAGACCGGCGTGGTGCTGGTCGTCAGCGGCAAGGTGGGCGAGTCGTCCTCCGGCGGGTCGGGCGGCTCCTCCTCGACCTCCTCCAGCGGCTCCACCGGCAGCGGCGCCGCCAGCGCGGCCAGCTCGTCGGCCACCTCCGCCGGTTCCGGGTTCGTCACGATCGCCAACCTCAGCCAGCTCGCCGTCACCGCCAACATCGCCGAGGCCGACGCCGCCAAGATCAAGCTCGGGCAGACCGCCACCGTGACGTTCCCGGCCACCAACCAGACGGCCACCGGCTCGGTCACCCAGATCACGCCGCAGAGCACGGTCACCAACAACGTGGTGCTCTACCCGGTGCAGGTCTCGCTCGACACGGCACCGCCCGGGGTCGGCATCGGCTCCACCGCCAGCCTCACGATCGCGGCCGCCGCCGCCACCGACGTGCTCTCGGCCCCGAATCTCGCGATCACCTCGCTCGGCAACCGGCACACCGTCACGGTGCGGCGCAACGGCACCGACACCACGGTGCCGGTGGACATCGGCCTCGTCGGCGACACCACCACCGAGATCACCAGCGGCGTCCAGGAGGGCGACGTGCTGGTCCTGCCGAGCACCGGAGGCACCGCCACGGGGTCGACCACGCCGTCGGGCACCAACAGCGGCGCGGGCTTCCCCCGGACCGGCGGATGACGCGCCCGGCCCGGCCGGTCATCGAGCTGCGGGCGGTCTCGAAGATCTACGGGAGCGGGGACACGGTGGTCCGGGCCGTCGACGGCGTCGACCTCGTGGTGGAGCGCGGCGACTACGTGGCCGTGATGGGCGCATCGGGGTCGGGCAAGTCGACGCTGATGAACATCATCGGCTGCCTCGACGCGCCCACCCGCGGCCGCTACCTGCTCGACGGCGTCGACACGCGGCTCCTCGACGAGAAGCGGCAGGCGATCATCCGCAACCGCAAGATCGGGTTCATCTTCCAGTCGTTCAACCTGATCCCGCGGACCTCGGCGGTCAGCAACGTCGAACTGCCGCTGGCCTACGCCGGCATCCGGCCGGGCGAACGGCGACGGCGGGCGCTGGCCGCGCTGGACCAGGTCGGGCTGACCGCGCGCGCGAACCACGGGCCGTCGCAGCTCTCCGGCGGGCAGCAGCAGCGCGTGGCCATCGCCCGTGCGATCGCGACGAACCCCGTCCTGCTGCTCGCCGACGAGCCGACCGGCGCGCTCGACAGCCGCAGCACCGCCGAGGTGCTGGATCTGTTCGACGAGCTCAACGTGGCCGGCCGCACCGTCGTGGTGATCACCCACGAGGAGGAGGTCGCCGCCCACGCCAAGCGTGTGCTGCGGATGCGCGACGGCAAGGTCCTCTCCGACGAGCGCGTGGCCGGTCCGGCCGGACGGCCGCCACGGTGGTCGGCCGAGCACGCACCACAGGCCCGGGTCACGTCGTGAACCTCCGCGAGAGTGCCCGGTTCGCCGTCCGCGGGGTGATGGCGAACAAGCTGCGGTCGCTGTTGACCATGTCGGGGATCCTCATCGGCGTCGCGGCGGTGATCATCCTGATCGCCGCCGGCACCGGGGCGAGCGCGTCGGTGCAGAAGTCGGTCAGCAGCCTCGGCAGCAACACGCTCACGATCACCTCGACCACCACCGGCGCCGGCAGCCGCGGAGGCGGCGCCCGGGGTGGGGCGGGCGGCCTCGGCGCACTCGGCGGCGCCGCCCGGGCCGGCGGAGGTGGGTTCGGCGGGGCGGGCGGCGCCGGAGGAGCGGCGTCCTCGTCCACGGTCAACAACGGCACGCTGGTCCAGCAGCCCCAGCTCACCCTCGACGACGCACAGGCCCTGGTCGACGAGACCCAGGCCCCCGACGTGGCGTCCGTGGCACCGGTCGTCACCGCACCGTCGGTGACGGCGACCTACGAGGGCGCCTCGCACACGGTCGGCACGTTCACCGGCAGCACGCCGAGCTACCTCACGAACGACAACGACTCGCTCCAGGCGGGCGTGCCGATCTCCGACTCCGACTACACCGCCCGCAAGCGGATCTGCCTGGTGGGCACCACCGTGGCCGTCGACCTGATCGGCGGCGACGGCTCGGCGATCCTGGGGCAGACCGTGCAGTTCAACGGGATCGCCTACCAGGTGGTCGGCATCCTGACCGCCAAGGGCAGCAGCGGGCCACAGGACCAGGACGACCGCGTGGTCGCCCCGCTCACCGCCGTGCAGGACACCCTCACCGGCTACGGGACCATCAGCAGCATCTCGGTGAAGGCCGCCTCCTCCACCGAGGTCACCGCGGCGCAGGACGAGGTGACCTCGATCCTCAACCAGCGCCACCACGTCACCGCGGCGAACGAGGACTTCTCGATCTTCAACCCGACGTCGATTCTCTCCGCGCTGGGCACGATCACCGGCGTCTTCACCATCCTGCTGGGCGGCGTGGCGGGGATCTCGCTGCTCGTCGGGGGCATCGGCGTCATGAACATCATGCTGGTGACCGTCACCGAGCGGACCCGGGAGATCGGCATCCGCAAGGCCATCGGAGCGCAGAAGTCCGACATCGTGGGCCAGTTCCTCATGGAGGCCGTGATGCTGTCGGTGTTCGGCGGCCTGATCGGCGTGGTCATCGGGGTGCTGGTCGGGCAGCTCCAGTTCGGCACGTTCCAGCTGGTGGTGGCGCCCTACTCGGTCGTGCTCGCGTTCGGCGTCTCCGTCGCGATCGGTCTGTTCTTCGGGATCTACCCCGCCAACCGGGCCGCCTCGCTGCGCCCGATCGACGCCTTGAGGTACGAGTGAGAGCAGTCGCCCGATGACCGTCCCCGCACCCGACGACACGACCACCGACGGGTGGTCCACCGGCCCCGTCGCGACCAACGGCGTGCAACCCGCGCCGGCCCAGGACCCCGACGACGATCTCTTCGAGCCCGACTGGAACCGCCCCAGGCGCACCAACAGGTTGACGTTCGTGCTGCTCGCGGCTCTGCTGGCGGTGCTCGCCTTCGCGGGGGGCGTCGCCGTGCAGAAGCAGCACGACGCCGGCCTGGCCGCCGCAGCCACCGCGGGTCGCACCCGGGGCGCCGGCGGGTTCGGCGGTGCGGGTGGGTTCGGCGGCGCGGGCGGCGCCACCGGCCAGGCGGCGGGCGGTGGTACCCCCGTTGCCATCGGCACGGTGAAGTCGATCAGCGGCACCACCCTGACCATCACGAACTTCGCGGGAACGGTGGTCACCGTGACGGTGCCGCCCACCGCCACCGTCACCACCTCCGGGCTCGGCGGTCTCGCCGTCGGCGCCACCGTGTCGGTGGCGGGTACCCCGAACCCCGACGGGACCGTCACAGCCACGTCCGTCACCAGCCGCAAGACCGCGTGAGCGAAAGGACACCATGAGAACCACCACCATCCGGCGCGGAGGTGCCGCGATCGTCCTGACCGCTGCCGCCGTCGTCGGCGGGCTGACCGGTTGCGGCAGCTCAGCGAGCACCCCGACCGCAGCGGCGAGCACCGCGGCCCCCGGGGCCGGCGGCGGCAACGCCCGCATCGACCCGGCCCTGCGCCAGAAGATCACCGCCTGCCTGCAGGCCGCCGGGATCACGGTGCCGACGTTCACGCCGCGGCCGTCCGGGCAGCCCCGCCCCACCGGTCAGCCCCGGCCCACCGGCGCACCGGGTGGTGGCGGTTTCGGCGCCGCGTTCACCTCGCCCGAGGCGAAGGCCGCGCTCCAGGCGTGCGGCATCACGCTGCCCACCCGCGGCCCGCGGCCCACCCCGCCCACCGCGGCCTGACCTGCGGTTTCGGAGTAGGCTGTGGGGGTCGGGCGCACCTCGCACGCGGACGTTCGAGTCCACGTCGTCCCCGACGTCAGCTCACCCCCGGCGCGTCGCTGCCCGGGAGACTCGGAGCACCACCATGGCCAGCCCCACCACCTACGTCTCCGTCCACGACCAGCGCGTCGCTCTCGTCGCCGCAGCACTCCGAGCCAACTCGAAGCTGGACGAGAAGGCCGCCACGAAGCTCGCCCGCCACGCCCTGGACGCCCTCGACCACATCCCGGAGAAGGTCCGCTAGGTCACCGGCCCACCGAGGCCATGATCGCCGGAATCGGGACACCACCTGCACATGTGCAGCTCATGTCCCCGTTCCGGCGATCATGACGTCCCGCCGGCCGCGCCACTGGGACGCCGAGGCCACCACCGCCAACCGCCCTCGGCCGTCCCGCAACTCGGCTCTGGCACTCGCGAAGCGGGACCCGGCGTGCAGCACCTCCGCCCGGACGGTGAAGCGCGCGCCGTCGGCCGGTATCCCCCGCACGAACGTGACCTCGAGGTCGCACAGGGCCCCGGCGAGTCCTGACCGGACCGCGCCGATCGCCTCGTCCAGGGCGTGGGCGGCCACGGCGGCCAGCACCCCGCCCTGCACGGCACCTCCGGAGTTGGCCGTCGCCGGGTCGGCGGTCGCCCGTCCGGCCCGCAGGGCCAGCACGGAGAACGGTGCGGGCACGGGGCGCCGCTCGTGGGCGGGACGGCCGTTCCGCGACGGTTCGCCCACGATCGCGCAACGGCTGGTCAACACCGCCACCGTGCGGCCTGCACCGTCGTCGATCTCGGCGGAGCTCACCGCGTTGTCCGGATCGGCGCTGATCAGGCGGCCGGACGCGTGCAACGGCGCGCCGGCCGGGGGCAGCGGGCCGAGGGTGGTCACGTGCATCGTCAACGTGGTGACGAAAGCCCCGGCGGGCAGGTTCGTCGACACGGCCCCGCTCAGGACCAGGTCCGCGAGCACCGGGATCGGGCCGACGCCGCGCAGCTCCCCCATGGGCAGTCCCGGTACGTGCGCACGGACGTGGCCCGGCTCTGCGTGGTCGACCACGGTGCCCAGCGCACTGTGCACCGGGGCCAGCGACTCCCCCGCCGCCGCGATGGCGCGCAGCCGCTCCAACGGCGTGATCCCCATACTCCGCACCCTACGATCAGGACCGTGTTCGACCACCTCCACCACACGCAGCTCGCCATGCCCTCCGGCGAGGAGGACCGTGCCCGCGCCTTCTACGTCGACGCGCTGGGCATGGCGGAGATCGCCAAGCCACCGGTGCTCGCGGCACGGGGAGGTGCGTGGTTCCGGGCCGGTGGCGTGGAGCTGCACCTCGGTGTCGAACCCGACTTCCGGCCGGCCCGCAAGGCGCACCCGGGCATCCTCGTCACCGATCTCGACGAGCTCGCCGGCGGTTGGTGGACGCGGGCGTGGAGCCGGACTGGGACGGCGAGTTCCCCGGACACCGCCGCTTCTACGCGGCCGACCCGTTCGGCAACCGGCTCGAGTTCCTTCAGCCCCTGTCCGGCCGTCCGATCCCCGCCGCGTAGAGCACGGCCGGCACCGCCCCGGGCGGCCCCGGAACCCACGGGTAGGTCAGCTCGGCGTTGGTGATGGAGACGAGCCCCGCACCACCAGGATCACGGCGACGAGCGACGCCCAGATGATCGTCAGCACGCGCATCGTGGCGCCGCCCGCGCTGTCGGAGAAGATCCCCGGGGCGGAGACTCGCCTGTCGTCGGGATGCACAGCCTCGGGACGCACGGGCTCGGCCACGTCCTCGATGATGGCACCATCGGGACCCGTGAGCCCGCATCCCGTTGCCCCGGTCCCCGAGCACCTCTTCGACGACGAGCGCGAGCAGCGGTGGCGGGCGCGGTTCACCGCCGCGCGGATGTCGAGACCGGCGTGGGCGCGCGACGCCCCGGACCGCAACCTCTACACGTCCAACGCCAGCGGCACCACCGAGATCTACGCGTGGGACCGGGCCACCGACCTGCACCGCCAGGTCACCGACCGCAAGAGCGGCACCCACTCCGCCACGCTCCCGCCCGACGGCGAGACGATCTGGTGGTTCGACGACACCGACGGCGACGAGTTCGGGCGCTGGGTGAGCGAGCCGTTCGGGGGCCTGCCCGCCGACGCGGTCGCGGAGCCGGCGGTGCCCGGCGTCGAGGACGGCTACCCGGCCGGGCTGGAGATCGGCCGCACCGTGGTGGTCGCCGGCACCTCCACCGACGACGGCACGAAGGTCTGGGTGCGGCGGGGCGACAGCCCGGTGGAGGTGGTCTACGCCCACGCCGAGGACGGCGGCGTCGGGGCGCTGTCGGAGGACGAGACGCTGCTCGCGATCAGCCACTCCGAGCACGGCGATTCGCGGCACCCCGCGGTGCGGGTGATCCGGGTGGCCGACGGCGCCACGGTGGCGGAGAAGCACGACGGGCCCGGCCTCGGGCTCGGCGCGCTCGCGTTCGCCCCGGTCGCGGGCGACGGGCGGCTGCTGATGGTGCACGAGCGCCACGGCCGCGAGGAGCTGCTGGTCTGGGACGTCCTCGCCGACACGGAGACCGAGCTGCACCTGGACCTGCCCGGCGAGATCGTCGCCGACTTCTCCCCCGACGCGTCGTTCCTGCTGGTCTGGCACACCCACGCCGCCCGCACCCGGCTGCACCGCTACGACCTGGCCACCGACGCACTCACCGAGCTGCCGGTGGCGCCGGGCTGCGTCGGGTCCGCGGACGTGCGGCCGGACGGCACCGTCGAGTACTCGTGCTCGTCGGCCGCCGAGCCGTCGACGATCCGGGCGCTGCACCCCGACGGCACCGACCGCGTGCTGGTCACACCGCCCGGGGAGCGCCCGCCGGGGTCGGTGCCGGTGGAGGACGTGTGGGTCGGCGACGTGCACGCGCTGGTCGCCCGCCCGGCCGGTGACGGGCCGCTGCCCACCGTGTTCTCCCTGCACGGCGGCCCGCACGCCGCCGACGAGGACCGCTTCTCGCCGGTCCGCGCGGTGTGGGTGGACGCCGGGTTCGTCGTCGTCGAGGTCAACTACCGCGGGTCGACGGGCTACGGCTCGCCGTGGCGCGACGCGATCGAGGGCCGGCCCGGGCTCACCGAGCTGGAGGACGTGGCCGCCGTGTACGACCACCTCGTGGCCGCGGGGATCAGCGACCCGTCGAGGTGCGTGGTGGAGGGCTGGTCGTGGGGCGGCTACCTGGCGCTGCTCGCCGCGGGCACGCAGCCGCAGCGCTGGGCCGCGTCGCTCGCGGGCGTGCCGGTGGCCGACTACCTCACCGCCTACGCCGACGAGATGGAGCAGCTGCGCTCGTTCGACCGAGCCCTGTTCGGCGGCTCGCCCGAGGACCAGCCCGAGCTGTACCGCACGGCGTCACCCCTCACGTACGTCGACGCCGTGCGGTCGCCCGTCCTCGTGCTCGCCGGGGAGAACGACCCCCGCTGCCCGATCCAGCAGGTGGACAACTACCTCGACGCCCTCGCGGCCCGCGGCGACGTCACCTACGAGGTGTGCCGGTTCGACGCGGGTCACGGGAGCCTGGTGGTGGAGCAGACGCTGCAGCACATCGCCACCGAGGTGGATTTTGCGCTGCGCGCCTGTGCGCGGAAGTCGGTGTCGGAGCACTGATTTCCACGCACGACCTCAGACGGTGGCCTTGAGCACCACGTCGACGTTGCCGCGGGTGGCCTTCGAGTACGGGCACACCTGGTGGGCGCCCTCGACGAGCTCGTCGGCCTGGGTCTGGTCCAGCCCGGGCAGGTGCGCGGTGATCACCGCACTGATCCCGAAGCTGGTGTCGTCGGGGGCGAGGCTGACCGACGCGTCGACGGTGGCGTCGTCGGACACCTTCACGCCCTTGCTCCTGGCCACCATGCGCAGGGCGCCGTGGAAGCATGTGGCGTAGGCCGCCGCGAAGAGCTGCTCGGGGTTGGTGGCGCCACCCGGGCCGCCCAGGGCCGGGGGCATCTTCAGGTCCTGGTCGATGATCCCGTCCGAGGTGCGTACCCGGCCGTCCCGGCCGCCGCCCGACGAGGTCGCCTCTGCCGTGTAGATCGCTTCTGCCATGGTGATCTCCTCACTCGACTATGTTGTGTACAACCTATCCCGGCTCCGCTGTCACCACCCGGTAGCAATGACGAAACACACCCCTAGCAGGATGGGGGCGTCCCCGGGGAGGTGGTCGTCGTGGTGCTGTGGCGCGTACACGTCGAGCTGGAAGACCGGCCCGGACGGCTCGGTGAGCTCGCCACCGCCGTCGGTGCGGCCGGGTGCAACATCATCGCCCTGCACATGGTGGGCGAGCCCGCCGACGACGGCTCGGTCACCGACGAGCTGCTGGTGAAGGTGCCCGACCCGATCGACGCCACCGCGCTCGTCGACGCCGTGGAGCGCGCGGGCATCCCGTGCACGCTGCTGGTGCGGGCCGACGCCACCGAGCTGTCCGACCCCGCCACCACCGCGCTCGCGCTGGCCCGGATGGTGGCCGCCGACCCCGGCAGCGCGCCCCGCGCCGTGGCCACGATGCTCCGGGCGCGGCTCGTCGACCCCGCAGCGGCCGACCCCACCGGCCACATCCACACCCTGCGCGTGGGCACCCACCAGCTGCGGCTCGGCCGCGCCTGGCCCTTCACCGCCACGGAGCTGTCCCGCGCCGCGGCGCTGCTCGAGCTCGCGGCACAGCTGGCCATGAGCGCGCCCGCCCGGGTGGCCGCGAACGACCGGATCCTGCTCCTGCGCGACGGCTCCGAGGTGCGCATGCGCGCCGCCGGCCCGTCGGACGCGCCGCTGGCGGCCGCGCTGCACGCGCGCTGCTCACCCGAGGCCCGGCGCTCCCGGTTCCTGAGCCCCACCCCGCGGCTCGCCCCCGGGCAGCTCGACGCGCTGCTGCACGGCGAGACCGGCACGGGCCAGGCCGTCATGGCCGTCACCGCCGACGGCGGCAGCGCCGTGGGCCTGGCCAACCTCGACATCCACGGCGACGGCGTCGCCCGTTTCGCCGTGCTCGTCGAGAACGCCTGGCACGGCCGCGGACTGGGCACGGCCCTGCTGCGTCGCGTGGCCGACCTGGCCACCGAGCAGGGCATCACGGAGCTCACGGGGATCGCGCGCCCCGAGGACCTGGGCATCACGAAGCTGCTGCGCCGGGCCGGCCTGCGCCCGTCGGCCGAGATCGTGGACGGCGAGGTCCGCCTCCACGCCGCCCTCCCGGCGCCCGTCGCCGGCTGACCGCTCTCCCACCGCGACCCACACGCACCCTGACCCCGACTCGCGCGCACGGAGGCCCCGACTCGCGGAACGCTCGCGAGTCGAGGCCTCGGTGCTGCTGGGTCGGGGGCTCCGTGCGATCCGGGCCCGGGGCGTCAGAGCTCGATGCGCTCGCCCGTGTCGCCCGCGAACAGGTGCAGGCGGGCGTCGGCCGGGGCGAGGTGCAGGATCGCACCCTTCTCCGGCACGTTGCGGCCGTCGACCCGGGCGATGATCGGACGCCGCTCGCCGCCGAGCTCGGTGCTGCCGTAGATGTAGGCGTCGGCGCCGAGCTCCTCGACGACCTCCACCTCCGTGGCCAGGCCCTGGCCGGAGTCGACGATCTTCATGTCCTCGGGGCGGGCCCCGACCGTGACCGAGCGGCTGCCGGCGACGGCGTCGGCGGCCTGGCGCGGCACGCGGATCTCCGAGGAGCCGAACTTCAGGACGTCGCCCTCGATCTGCACGGGCAGCAGGTTCATGGCGGGCGAGCCGATGAAGCCCGCGACGAACACGTTGGCCGGCTTGTCGTACATCTGCCGCGGCGAGTCGACCTGCTGGAGGATGCCGTCCTTGAGCACCGCGACGCGGTCGCCCATGGTCATGGCCTCGACCTGGTCGTGCGTGACGTAGACGGTGGTGACGCCGAGCCGGCGCTGCAGCGACGCGATCTGCGTGCGGGTGGAGACGCGCAGCTTGGCGTCCAGGTTGGACAGCGGCTCGTCCATGCAGAACACCTGCGGGTTGCGGACGATCGCGCGGCCCATCGCGACGCGCTGGCGCTGGCCACCGGAGAGGGCCTTGGGCTTGCGGTCGAGGTACTCGGTGAGGTCGAGGATCTTCGCGGCCTCGGCCACCCGCTCGGCGATCTTCGCCTTCGACTCGCCGGCGATCTTGAGCGCGAAGCCCATGTTGTCGCCGACCGTCATGTGCGGGTAGAGCGCGTAGTTCTGGAAGACCATCGCGATGTCGCGGTCCTTCGGCGGGACGCGCGTGACGTCGCGCCCGCCGATGAGGATCGATCCCTTGTCGATGTCCTCGAGCCCCGCGAGCATGCGCAGGGAGGTGGACTTGCCGCATCCGGACGGGCCGACCAGTACGAGGAACTCCCCGTCGGCGACCTCGAGGTTCAGATCCTCGACCGCGGGCTTCGTGGAGCCCGGGTAGATCCGGTAGGCATGGTCGTACGTGACAGCAGCCATTGCTGGAACATCCTTAGTCTCACCGGCAGGAACGTGCCGGACGATCCGAGTGAGGGCTCCCGCACTGTAGCCACGAATGTGGCGCACGCAACAGCGTCAGTTCGGATGAGGTGCGGCCGTCGTGCCCCGCACCACCAGCCGGGTGGGCACCACGACGTCGACGACCTCGGTCTCCCCCCGGTCGAGCACCTCCAGCAGCAGCCGGGCGGCGGTACCCCCCTGCTCGAGCACCGGCTGGGCCACGGTCGTGAGGTCGACGACCGAGGCCATCTCGTGGTCGTCCATCCCCACCACCGAGACGCGCCCGGGCACCGGGATGCTGGCACGCCGCAACGTGCGCAGCGCGCCGATCGCCAGCTCGTCGTACTCGGCGAACACGGCGGTGGGCAGGGTCGGACCGGCCATCAGCGCCGTCATCGCCCGGGCCCCGCCCTCGATGCCGTACTCGCCCGACACCATGAGCTCCTCGCGGGCGCGCAGCCCGGCCGACGCCATCGCCTGCCGGAACCCCTCGCAGCGGTCCTGCGACGACAGGAAGCCGAACCCCAGGTCGTCCTGGTCGCCCGAGATCATCGCGATGTCCTCGTGGCCCTGGTGGACCAGGTGGTAGACGGCGAGCCGCACGGCCGCCGCGTCGTCGATGCGCACCGACGACACCCCCGGGATCTGCGCACCCAGCGTCACCAGCGGCATGTCGAGCGCCCGCAGGGCTAGCGTGTGCTCCTCGTCGAGCGGCAGCGCGAGCGTGACCACCGCGTCGACGCGGCGGGTCAGCGGCATCCGCTCGAAGAAGCGGTCGCGGGTGGCGGCGCTGCCGAGGTGGTAGAGCAGCACGTCGTAGCCGGCGTCGGCGAGCACCTGGTAGGCGCCCGCCACGGCGTTGGCGAAGAACCACCGCGTGACGAACGGGACGACGAGGCCGATGGTGCGCGTGCGCCCCGACGCCAGACCGGAGGCCTGGGGCGACGCGCTGTAGGACAGCTCCTCGGCGGCCTCGAGCACCCGCTGACGGGTGGCCGGCGAGACGTTGTGGTGCCCGCGCAGCGACCGGGAGACGGTGGCCGGCGAGACCCCGGCGAGCGTCGCCACGTCGATGATGCTGGCGTGCCGCGGGCGCCCGGACCTGACCGGCTGCACGTCGTCCTGCATGTGCCCCCGCCTCCTGTCGTCACACCTTTGCGCCGCCCACCTGCAACCGTTTGCAGTCGGCGTCGGTACATGATCCACCAGCTCGGACCACCTGGAAGGTCACGAATTGGAAACGCACACTTCATCTCTGGCCCACAGAAGTGATTCGTGACACTCTGCGGACCGCAAACGCTATCTCCCAAACGGCATCCGCCGCGGGACATCGCGTCGACATCGACGAAAGGGAACGCCCATGCGCCGCAGGCCACTCGCGGTCGGAGCCTTCGTGGCTGCCACCGCCCTCCTCGTGAGTGCGTGTGGTGGTGGATCAAGCAGCAGCACCAGCTCGGGGAACGCTCCCGCCGCGCTGGACGGGGTCGGCCCGATCACGCTCGTCCAGGGCAAGGACACCTCGAACTTCGTGCAGGGCCGGCTCGACGCCTGGAACCAGCAGCACCCGGACCAGAAGGTCACGCTGATCGAGCTGCCCGAGGACGCCGACGCCCAGCGTGCGCAGATGATCCAGAACGCCAACGCCAAGTCCGACGCCTACGACGTGCTCGCCGTGGACAACGTCTGGACCGCGGAGTTCGCGGCCAACCGCTACATCGTCGAGCTCCCGACCGACACCTTCCCGCAGACGGCCGACTTCCTGCCGCCGGTGATCGACTCGGCGAAGTACAAGGACAAGCTCTTCGCCATCCCCTACGCCTCCGACGGCGGGATGCTCTACTACCGCACCGACCTGCTCAAGGCCGCCGGCATCACCGACCCCCCGAAGACCTGGGCCGACATGCAGGCCGACTGCACGAAGGTCGCCGCCACCCCGGCGGGCGCCGGCGTCAGCTGCTACGCGGGCCAGTTCCAGAAGTACGAGGGCCTCACGGTGAACTTCGCCGAGGCCGTCAACAGCGCGGGCGGCGTGATCACCGACCCGTCGGGCAAGCCCGACGTCAACACCCCGGCGGCCAAGGCCGGCCTCGACTTCCTCGTGAACGGCTTCAAGAGCGGTGAGATCCCGAAGGAGGCCATCACCTACAAGGAGGAGGAGGCCCGCCGCGCCTTCCAGGAGGGCAAGCTCGTCTTCGAGCGCCAGTGGCCGTACATGTACACGCTGGCCGAGAAGACCGACGGCTCCTCGAAGGTCAACGGCAAGTTCGCCGTGGCCCCGCTGCCCGGCCTGAACGGCCCCGGCGTCTCGAGCCTCGGTGGCCACGCGCTGGCGATCTCCACCTACTCGAAGAACAAGAAGACCGCGGCGGACTTCATCAACTTCTACACCAGCAAGGAGTCCAACACGATCCAGGTCCAGCAGGCCTCGCTGGCACCGGTGTACACGTCGATCTACGACGACGCGACCCTGCAGGCCTCGCTGCCCTACCTGACCACCCTCAAGGCGTCGATCCTCGCCGCCCAGGCCCGTCCGAAGGTCGTGCGCTACGGCGACGCGACGCTGGCCATCCAGGACGCCGCCTACGGGGCGATCCAGGGCAACATGACCTCTGACCAGGCCCTGAGCCAGCTCCAGACCAAGCTCGAGGCGCTGACCAGCGGAAGCTGATCGTCGCAGTCCCGCGGGGCGGCGGGCACTTCGCCCGCCGCCCCTTTTTCCCGCCCAAGGAGGGTCAGCATGGCCGTGGTCGAGGCGCCGCCACAGACGCCCGTTCCGATAGTGACCAAGAGCAAGGACACCCGGAAGCAGGGGTCGCTCGCGGCGAAGCTCCTGACGCCGACGATGGGGGTGCTGCTGCTCGTCATCGGCTACCCGATCCTCGCGGCGATCTACCAGTCGCTGTACTCGCAGAACCAGGGCACGGACGCCGACGGCTTCGTGGTGCAGGGCGACCAGTTCGTCGGGCTCGGCAACTACGCCGCGATCTTCTCCGGTGACACCGGGGTCCGGTTCTGGAACGCCTTCTACAACACCACGTTCTTCACCGTGATCTGCGTCGTCATCGAGGTGATCCTCGGCGTGGCGATGGCCCTGATCATGAACAAGGCGTTCAAGGGCAAGGGCCTGATCCGCGCGAGCATCCTCGTGCCGTGGGCCATCCCGACGGTCGTCTCCGCCCTGCTCTGGCGGTGGATCTTCGACTCCAACGGCATCGCCAACAAGCTGCTCGGCCAGCAGATCCTCTGGGCCACCGACGGCTTCCAGGCCAAGGCGGCCGTCATCATCGCCGACACCTGGAAGACCGCGCCGTTCATCGCCCTGCTGGTGCTCGCCGGCCTGCAGGTGATCCCGGCCGAGGTCTACGAGGCCGCGAAGATCGACGGTGCCAACGCCTGGCGCCAGTTCTGGAGCATGACGCTCCCGCTGGTCAAGCCGGCACTGCTGGTGGCCGTGCTGTTCCGGCTGCTCGACAACCTGCGCATGTTCGACCTGCCCTATGTCCTCATCGGCCCGCAGAAGCCGAGCGTCGAGACGATCTCGATCCTCGCCTTCCTGGAGAACACCAACAGCCGGTACGGCCCGGCCGCGGCCTACGCCGTCGTGCTGTTCCTCTACGTCGTGCTCGTGTCGTACGCGTTCGTGAAGCTGCTGGGGGCGGACGTCATCGGGGACAACCGGGCCAAGACCCCCAAGGCGGCCGGACGCCGTCGGGGTCTGCGCACCGTCGCGAAGGGAGACACGCCGTGAGCAGCAGCACGATCGACACGACGAAGACCGCCAGCTCGCCCGCGGTCGACATCCCGACCGTCCCGGCCAAGAAGAACTACGGCATGTGGGCCGCGTACCTCGGCATCGCAGTGATCATCGTCTACTGCCTGGCGCCGTTCTACTGGATGCTGGTCACCGCACTGCGGCAGCCGACCGACACGTTCTCCATCGCGCCGGTGCCGGCACCGCTGTCGTTCCAGAACTTCATCGACGTGTTCAACCCGAAGAACGCCTTCGGCATCGCACTGATCAACAGCATCATCGTGGCCGGCGTCGTCACGGTGCTCACGCTGCTGATCGGCACGATCGCCGCCTACGCGCTGGCCCGGCTGGACTTCCGGTTCAAGAACGCGGCGCTCGGCATCATCATCGCCTGCTCGATGTTCCCGGGCATCGCGATGGTCATCCCGCTGTTCCAGCTGTTCACGAACATCGGGTGGATCAACACCTACCAGGCGATGATCCTCCCGGCGATGTCGTTCGCCCTGCCGCTCGCGGTGTGGAACCTGACGGCGTTCTTCCGCCAGATGCCCGCCGAGCTGGAGGAGGCCGCCATGATCGACGGCTGCACCCAGGGGCAGGCGTTCCGCAAGGTGATCATCCCGATCGCCGCACCGGGCGTGTTCACCACCGCGATCATCGTGTTCGTCGCGGCGTGGAACGAGTACATCATCGCCCTGACCATGACCAACAAGGCCGACATCCGCACGGCCACCGTCGCGGTCACGTTCTTCACCGGCACCACCGGTCGCGACATCCCGACCGGCACGATCATGGCCGCCGGGATCATCCTGACCATCCCGCTGATCATCATGGTGCTGATCTTCCAGCGCCGCATCGTGTCCGGACTGACCGCCGGAGGGGTGAAGTCCTAAGTGAGCTCGGAGAACTGGTGGCGTTCGGCCGTCATCTACCAGGTCTACATCCGCAGTTTCCGTGACGGCGACGGGGACGGGCCCTGCTGTGGTGATGGTCTGGGCGACATCGCCGGGCTCCGTTCCCGGCTCGACCACATCGCGTCGCTCGGGGTCGACGCTCTCTGGATCAACCCGTGGTACCCGTCGCCGATGGCCGACGCCGGGTACGACGTGATCGACTACCGCGACGTCGAGCCCCGGTTCGGCACGCTGAGCCAGGCGGAGGAGCTCGTCGCCGAGGCGCACGAGCGGAACCTGCGGGTGCTGCTCGACATCGTGCCGAACCACACCTCGGACCAGCACCCGTGGTTCGTCGAGGCCCTCGCGGCGGGTCCGGGATCGCCGGCCCGGGAGCGCTACATCTTCCGCCCCGGCCGCGGCGACGGCCCGCCCAACGACTGGGTGAGCAACTTCGGCGGCCCGGCGTGGACGCAGGCCCCCGACGGGGAGTGGTTCCTGCACCTCTTCGCGCCCGAGCAGCCCGACGTCAACTGGGAGCACCCGGAGGTCAGGGCCGACTTCGCCGACACCCTGCGGTTCTGGTTCGACCGAGGGGTGGACGGCTTCCGCATCGACGTGGCCCACTCGCTGATCAAGGAGCCGGGCCTGCCCGACGTCGGCGACCTGGTCTACCCGCGGGAGTACGTCGAGCAGGACGGCGAGCTCGTGCTGCCGCCGTGGCGCCCGCACCCGCACTGGGACCGCGACGAGGTGCACGAGGTCTACCGGGAGTGGCGGGCCATCGCCGACTCCTACTCGCCGCCGCGCGTGTTCGTCGCGGAGGCGTGGGTGGACGAGCCCGAGCGGCTCACGCACTACCTGCGCCCGGACGAGCTGCACACCGCCTTCAACTTCAACTACCTCGTCGCGCCGTGGACCGGGCCGGGGCTGCGCAAGGCCATCGACGAGACGCTGGCCGAGCACGTCAAGGTCGGGGCGCCGCCCACGTGGGTGCTGTCCAACCACGACGTCACACGCCACCTCTCGCGGTACGCGCGGGCGGAGCAGATCCCGGGCCGGCACCGGCTCCAGGACCTGCTGGACATGCCCTACGACCTCGCGGTCGGCACCCGGCGGTCCCGTGCGGCGCTGCTGCTCACGCTCGGGCTGCCCGGCGGCGCGTACGTCTACCAGGGCGAGGAGCTGGGGCTGCCCGAGGTGGAGGACCTCCCCACCGACGTCCTGCAGGACCCCACGTGGGAGCGCTCCGGGCACACCGAACGCGGTCGCGACGGCTGCCGCGTGCCGATCCCGTGGTCGGGCGCCGCCCCGCCCTACGGCTTCACGACCGCGGCGGAGACGTGGCTGCCGCAGCCGAACGACTGGGCGGCGCTGACGGTGGAGGCGGAGAGCGGCGACCCGTCGTCGATGCTGGAGCTCTACCGCCACGCCCTGCACCTGCGACGCGCCACCAAGGAGCTCGGCGACGGGCCCCTGCGGTGGCGGGCCGACGCCGGGGAGGACGTGCTCGCGTTCGACCGCGGCGAGGGCTTCGCGTGCGTCGTCAACATGGGGAGTGCACCGGTCGCGCTCCCGGCGGGGGCGACGGTGCTCCTGGCGAGCGACGCGCTGACGGACGACGGAGCCCTCCCCGGCGACACCTCGGTCTGGCTGAAGCCCTGACCCCCACATGATCAGCGGTTCGGCGCACGAACGGCCAGATCCGGCCGGAAGACGCGCCGAACCGCTGATCACGGCAGGTGGGGCGCCGAGCTGGTCGGATCGCGCCACGTCGGCTCCGATGCCCCGGTGATGTGGGACGACCACTGCGCCGTGATCGTCGGCCCTCGTACGGCAGCGCCCCCACCAGGGCGGCGGATTCAAGGAACGGTCGCAACATCCCTCTGATCTGAGGTGATCTTGATGAATACGTTCCGAACTCCGCGGGAGACGGTGCGGGTGTTCTGGCGGGCCCGTGTGGCTGGGGCGGGATACCTCG